>JACKQG010000313.1_pt1 | contig 71896 bp, 49 predicted proteins | sample 8237621 | NCBI WGS metagenome assembly JACKQG01 (sample SAMN15677084, study PRJNA649215) | marine metagenome | biome: marine; feature: Black Sea; material: saline water; isolation source: suspended particulate matter (SPM) from the Black Sea western gyre | collected 2013-06-09/2013-06-10 | depth... | reverse complement strand
GCCAATTCATACTCTTTCGAGAGTGTTGTATTTGAGATTAGTCGATTATCAGTATTGAGCGTTACCCGTAAACGTTGGTCATAATATCTTTTGAATGGATGCTCCTCTAAAGAAGCAACACTCTTTGTATGGATGTTACTGGTAAGGCACATTTCTAATGGAATTCGATGGTCATTAACATATTTCAATAAATCTTGATTTTCTTCTAAACGAGTTCCATGACCAATCCGATGTGCCCCACATGTATGTATGGCTTGGTGAATACTTTCTGGCCCAAATGCTTCTCCCGCGTGGAGGGTTGTATTAATATTATTTTTTAAAATCATATCGAATGCATCTTGGTGATGTTTTGCAGGGAAATTTTCTTCAGCACCCGCTAAATCAAAGCCTACAACCCCCTTATTTTTATACTGAATTGATAAATCAGCCAATTCAATTGAATGATCTGGTGAGATATGGCGGATTCCACAAATAATGACTCCCGTGATTATCCCACATTCTTCAAATGCTTGCGCCAATCCCTTTTTAACTGAATCTACAGTTTCAGACAATCGCATCCCTTTTTTGGTATGGAGGATTGGGGAATACCGAACTTCTAAATATCGAACACCATCAGAATGGCAATCCATGGCCAATTCAAATGCTACACGCTCCAAACTTTCTGGAGTTTGCAAAACGGAGAGCGTAATATCAAACTTCCCAATATAATCTTCTAATGTGCCAGGTCTATCCCCAATAGATAAAATATTTAGTAAGTCAGCTTCATTTGTTGAGGGCAATTCAACTTTTTGAATCTGTGCCAATTCGATAATGGTTTTAACCCGCAATGAACCATCTAAGTGACAATGGAGTTCAGCTTTAGGAAGTCGTTGGATTATTTCAGTTGTCAACTTCATCATTTCTCCTCATGAAGGTATGTTTTGGGCGTGTAATATTTGAGTACAAATAAAAATAATAATGCAGTCACAAACATGAGCCCAGCAAAAAAATAAAAGTAAGAAGCGCCGGCTAATTTTAAACTTCCATCCGGATTTTGAATAAATGCATTCACGGCAGCTGTAAAAATATTTCCCAATGAAACAGAAAGCATAAAGAATCCCATAACCAGTGACTTCATAGCATTAGGAGCCTGTGTATAAGAAAACTCTAAACAGGTGATGGAAACCAAAACCTCTGCTGCCGTTAGGATTGCATAGGCAATCAGTTGCCATGAAATATTAGGCATTTGTCCTGCATCCAACCATGATTGCACCAAACCCACCAACACAAAAGAGGGTACGGCTAAAAAGAGTCCCATACTAATTTTCCGTAATGGAGTAACTTCAAAGAAACGCCCCATGAAGGGATAAATTTTATAAGAAAACGTAGGTACTAATAGTAGAATCATGATAGGGTTTATGGATTGAATTTGTGAAGGTAGCCATTCTATACCCAGCCAATGTCTATCTAATTGATCTGCTTGGATGACCCATGTTGACCCCGTTTGATCAAATAATGCCCAAAATATGGCCACGAACATATATATGATTGAAAGCTTGCCCACTACCTTTAACCCTTCACCACTTAATGTTTCCTTTACAAAATTCATACCTCCTGGTGGGATGTGAATAAACACATTTCGCCCTAACCAAAAGACCCATGTGGCCATCAACATTAAACCTCCAGGGAGCCCAAATGCAACACTTGGTCCATATTTATCTAAGAGAATGGGAGTTAGCATGGTGGATATAAATGCACCCAAGTTTATTGAAAGGTAGAACCAACTGAAAACTTTTTCTAAGAGGTTTGCATTAGATTTTCCAAATTGATCACCCACGTGGGCAGATACACAGGGTTTTATTCCACCTGCTCCAATAGAAATAAGGGTGAGTCCCAGCGTTAGACCCAATCGAGTTTCATCTAAAGCTAAACAAAGATGTCCCAAACAGTAGACAATTGATAGGGCGAGAATTGTTTTATATTTTCCAAAAAAGGCATCGGCAATGATGGCCCCAATTAGAGGGGTAAAATAGACAGCAGAGGTAAACATATGATACCAATAGGTAGCGTCTGTATCACTCATGGGCGCGTGTACGCCAGTAGAATCCATCAGGTGTTTTGTCATAAATATCATCAGAATACATTTCATCCCATAAAAACTAAATCGTTCGGCCAATTCATTACCTATTATGTATGGAATTCCCTGTGGCATATTTTTTGAGGCACGAGGTGCCGTTAAATGTTGACTCATCTATATCCTTAAAGTTTATCTAATTATTAAGCTGAAAATATACTGTTTCAATACAACCCATTCTAACACTTTTTCATGAAAGGGATTAGGGCGTAATTTTTCACCATGTTAAATGACAAATATTGTAATTCTTTAACCACCTATTCTCGCCGAAAAAGTCGAGTGGTTAATATTGGTGATATTCCATTAGGTGGTGATTATCCAATTCGAGTGCAATCTATGACCACTACCAATACTATGGACACAATGGCCACAGTGGAGCAATCTATTCGAATGATTGATGCAGGTTGTGAGTATGTTCGAATTACAGCGCCCAGTAAAAAAGAGGCTGAAAATTTAGCCAATATAAAAAAAGAATTACAAAATAGAGGGTATGAAACTCCTTTAATTGCAGATATTCATTTTACTCCCAATGCGGCAGAAGTAGCAGCACGGATTGTGGAGAAAGTTCGAATTAATCCAGGTAATTTTGCAGATCGTAAAAAGTTTGAACAGATTGAATATACGGATGCCGAATATGATGGAGAAATTCAACGGATTAGAGAACGATTTTTACCGTTAGTGTCCATTTGTAAAGAATATGGGACGGCCATGAGAATCGGTACAAATCATGGTTCACTATCTGATCGAATTTTGAGTCGATACGGTGATACACCAATGGGAATGGTGGAATCAGCATTAGAATTTTTACGAATTTGTCGTGCTGAAAATTATCATGAAATTATATTATCTATGAAATCCAGTAATCCCCTCGTAATGGTTCAAGCTTACCGATTGTTAGTAAATCGAATGGATGCTGAGGGTATGGATTATCCTCTTCATTTAGGCGTTACCGAAGCTGGCGAGGGTGAAGATGGTCGCATTAAATCTGCATTAGGAATTGGTACATTACTTGAAGATGGTTTGGGTGATACTATTCGAGTTTCCCTTACTGAAGAACCAGAATTTGAAATTCCAGTTGCCAAAACATTAGTTAATAGATATAGCAAGCGAATTGGTCATGATTCTATTCCAGAAATTGACGTAAATCCCATACGTCCATTTGAGTATGAATCTCGAAAAACCCATGCAGTTTTGAATATTGGTGGAGAAAATGTTCCACGTGTTATTAACGATTTAAATTTGTTAGATACGGTAACGCCCAGCACTTTAACCGAATTGGGCTATACTTATTTTGAAAAAGAAGACAAATGGGGAATCAGCGATTTAGCCTGTGATTTTATAGACATTGGTAAGAAGGAAATTGATTTTCAAATTCCAGGTACATTGGGAATTATTCAGGCATATTCTGTGTGGAAGAATTCCAAAAAAGATAGACATTATCCATTTTTAGATATAGATCAATATATGGGTGGGTCAGATTTTCATCCCCAATTAAACATGTTGTACATGACATTACCGCAGCTATCAGATGAGGTTATTTCTAAAATTAAAAATGATGCAACCATCGTTTTATTTTCAGATACATATAATGAACATGGTATGGCAGAACAGCGAAGAATGTTCATAAAATTAATGAATGCAGGGTGTACAGCTCCCGTTATCATTGGTCGAGCGTATGGTGATTTGACATCTGAAGATTTACAAGTGCATGCATCCACTGATATGGGTGCCCTATTCGTTGATGGTTTAGGGAATGGTGTATATGTGGCTGCAGAGCGGTGTGGCTCATTATCGGCAGTAAATAGTACAGCATTTGGTATTTTACAAGCCAGTCGTACTCGGATTACTAAAACTGAATATATTTCATGTCCATCTTGTGGGCGAACTCTGTTTGACTTACAAGAAACCACTGCCCGAATTCGTTCACGTACTGAACATTTAAAGGGTGTTAAAATTGGAATCATGGGTTGCATTGTAAATGGTCCTGGTGAAATGGCAGACGCTGATTATGGATATGTTGGCACAGGTGTGGGTAAGATTACCCTCTACAAAGGGCAAGATGTGGTGTCAAAAAATATGCCTACTGAAGAAGCCGATGAAGCCCTCATCCAACTCATCAAAGATCATGGTGATTGGGTAGAGCCAAAAATGGTTAATAGTTAATAGTTTTTGGTTAATGGTTTCACAGGCTCACCATTGCAGATTAAACGACTCGTTATAGTTACATTATAATTTTCTTCTTTCAGTAAACATCCATCATCACTAAGTTTTCCTATTAAATAATAGGAGTCTCATGTTTGCGAAAGTATTATCCAGTTCATTATTAGGCATTGATGCCTACACTGTAACCGTAGAAGCTCACCTTGAAAATGCATCACCACCCAAATTTTTTACCGTAGGCCTTCCCGAAGGTGCCGTAAAGGAAAGCCAGAAACGGGTGGTAGCTGCCATCAAAAATAGCGATTTTAGATTTCCCTCAAAACGTATAACTATAAATTTAGCCCCGGCTGATATTCGCAAAGAGGGTTCGGCATTTGACCTTCCTATAGCAATTGGACTTTTGGCCGCATTGGGCCATGTAAGTTCAGAACATTTAGATAAAGTGATTTTAGTGGGTGAATTGAGTTTAGATGGTAAACTTCGTCCCGTAAAAGGGGTGTTACCTATATGTATTAATGCTAAAAAAATGGGAATTAAGGGAATCATTCTTCCTCATGAAAATGCAAAGGAGGCGTCATATATTCCTGGAATCAAAGTGGCAGCGGTGAAAACATTGAAAGATGTTGCTCATATTTTGAATGGAGAGGCAGATATGGCAGATGCAATTTCATTTCAACCTTCAGGAGAGATGCCTACCCCTAAGTCAATGGTTGATTTTGCCGATGTTAAGGGTCAAGAAAATGTAAAACGTGCCATGGAGGTTGCAGCAGCAGGTGGACATAATATTTTACTCATCGGTCCCCCCGGAAGTGGCAAGACTATGCTCTCAAAACGATTGCCATCAATACTACCCAGTATGACCATGGATGAGGCGCTAGAGGCAACAAAAATTCATTCGGTGGCAGGTGTTAATAATTCAATCGATGGAATCATAAATATTAGACCATTTCGCGCACCGCATCATACCATTAGTGATGTTGGCCTCATTGGTGGAGGCACCGTTCCCAAGCCTGGCGAAGTGAGTTTAGCCCATAATGGAGTGCTATTTTTAGACGAGTTACCCGAATTTAAGAAGAATGTTTTAGAGGTGATGCGACAACCATTAGAAAATGGAGATGTAACTATTTCTCGTTCACAAATTTCACTCACATATCCAGCCAATTTCATGTTGGTTTCAGCTATGAATCCATGCCCATGTGGGTATTACACCGACCCCAAAAATGAATGCCATTGTAATCCCATGTTGATACAAAAGTATGTTTCTCGTTTGTCGGGTCCATTATTAGATAGAATCGACATCCATATAGATGTGCCTGCAGTTGAGTATAAAGATTTATCATCGGCAAAGGTGGGAGAGGCATCTATCAGTATTCGTGAACGTGTTCAGTATGCACGAGAAGTTCAAACTAAGCGATACATAAAACAGCCCTATCATGCCAATGCCAGTATGGAAAAGTCAGATGTGGAGAAATATTGTAAAATTGATAAGGAGAGTGCCACATTATTAGAAACAGCCATGGAGAAATTGGGATTATCGGCACGGGCTTATGACCGAATTTTGAAGGTTTCTCGAACCATCGCAGATATGTCAGGAGATGAGAAAATAAATTATGTACATATATCAGAAGCGATTCAATATAGAAGTTTGGATCGGAATACGTGGATTTAAAAACAATTATTAATGGGTAGTTGTTAATGTTTAATTTTGAGGTGTAAATCAACGACAAAATTTGAGGACAAATGAAATTATTTATTCAACCACAGAATGAAACCGCACGCGAGTTATACGAAAATCATGGTCACTTTCATGATGGAGATGCAGGCTTAGACCTATATGTTTTAGAAAATATTACATTTGAGTCTGGCGAAACGAAAGCCATAAAATTGGGTATATCATGTGAGCCTGAAGATGGACGAGCATATTATTTATTTCCACGATCAAGTATTTCTAAAACTCCACTTCGAATGGCCAATTCAATTGGGCTTATTGATGGCGGTTATCGTGGGGAAATTATGGCCATGTGTGATAATATCAAAGATTTTAGCTATACTGCAGAAAAAGGCCAACGTCTTTTTCAACTGGTGGCCACTGATTCTTCACCAATCCACTATGAATTGGTGGGTGAACTTACTGAAACTACGCGAGGTACGGGTGGGTTCGGTAGTACAGGGAAATAAGTGGGAAAAGTCTGACATCCATTATTGTTAGTGTGATATAAATCACAAAATCTGACCTTATGTCAGTAATCTGTCAGATGGCATAGTATTTGTAAAAAGGGGTTCGAAATTGGACCTCTTTTTTATTTATAAAATATTGAAACAAGGAGTAGTAAAAAATGAATATTAAACCATTAGCAGATAGAGTAGTTGTAAAACCTCAAGAAGCTGAAGAAACAACAGCATCCGGTATTATTTTACCAGATACTGCAAAAGAAAAACCTCAAGCTGGTGAAGTTGTAGCGGTAGGGCCAGGCAAAGTAAGTGATGCTGGCAATGCAATTGCAATGACGCTAAAAGTGGGTGACAATGTACTTTACGGAAAGTATTCGGGTACAGAAATTACCGTTTCAGGTGATGATGTTTTAATTATGCGCGAAAGCGACATTTTAGCCGTATTATAAAAGGAGAAATTTAAAATGGCAAAAGATATTATATATAATGCAGATGCGAGAAGCAGACTTAAAGATGGTGTTGATAAACTTGCAAACGCAGTACGCGTAACATTAGGGCCTAAAGGTCGTAATGTTGTAATTGATAAAAAATTCGGTGCACCCCTTGTAACTAAAGATGGTGTAACGGTTGCAAAAGAAGTTGAATTAGAAGATACAGTTGAAAACATGGGTGCTCAAATGGTGCGTGAAGTTGCATCTAAAACATCTGATGTTGCCGGTGACGGTACAACTACGGCCACTGTTTTGGCTCAGTCAATTGTTGCTGAAGGTATAAAGAATGTAACTGCAGGTGCAAACCCAATGGACCTTAAACGAGGTATTGATGCTGGTGTGGGTCAAGTTGTTGAATTTTTAGGAAGCTTGAGTAAAGAAGTTTCTTCTAAAGAAGAAATTTCTCAAGTGGGTACAATTTCAGCAAATAATGACAACTCTATTGGCGGTATTATTTCGGATGCCATGGAAAAAGTTGGCAATGAAGGTGTAATTACTGTTGAAGAAGCAAAAGGTATGGAAACATTCCTTGAAACCGTTGAAGGTATGCAATTTGACCGTGGTTATCTTTCACCATATTTTGTGACCAATGCTGAAAACATGGAAGTTGAATTGGAAAATCCAATGATACTTATTCATGAAAAAAAAATCAGCAACATGAAAGAATTACTTCCTATTTTAGAAAAAGTAGTTCAAGCAGGTCGCTCACTTATGATTATTGCTGAAGATGTTGAAGGTGAAGCCTTAGCCACATTGGTAATGAATAAATTACGTGGTTCATTCAAAATTGCAGCGGTTAAAGCTCCAGGATTTGGTGACCGTCGTAAAGCAATGTTGCAAGACATCGCTGTATTGACTGGCGGAACTGTAATTTCTGAAGATCAAGGCTATAAACTTGATAATGCTACATTGGCATATTTAGGTGAAGCTCGCTCTATTACTATCGATAAAGACAATACGGTAATTGTTGAAGGTAAAGGCGATGTTGACTCAGTAACAGCTCGTGTGAATGAGATTAAAGTTCAAGTTGACAAATCATCATCTGATTATGATAAAGAAAAACTACAAGAACGTTTGGCTAAACTTTCTGGTGGTGTCGCCGTTATTAATATTGGCGCTGCTACTGAAGTAGAAATGAAAGAAAAGAAAGCCAGAGTTGAAGATGCATTGCATGCTACACGTGCTGCGGTAACAGAAGGCATTGTGCCTGGCGGAGGTGTTGCATTATTAAGAGCTACATCTGCAATTAATACCAAAGGCATGGATACAGATATTGCCCTTGGTGCTGAAATTTTGCGTAAGGCCCTTGAAGGCCCTGCAAGACAAATCGTTGACAATGCCGGTTTAGAACCAGCTGTGGTTGTGAATGAAATCCTTGCTAAAAAAGGCGCAAACGGATTTGATGCTCGCACTGAAGAATATGTAGATATGGTTAAAGCGGGAATTATTGATCCTACTTTAGTAACCCGTACTGCAGTTCAAAATGCAGCCAGCATTGCTGGCCTACTACTCACTACCGAAGCGGTAATTTCTGACAAACCTGAACCTGCTGGTGCAGCAGGCCCAGCAATGCCAGATATGGGTGGTATGGGTGGTATGGGCGGAATGATGTAATCACTCCCCTCATTATATGAGTATAAAAAAGCCCTGATGAAAATCAGGGCTTTTTTTGTTTTGTTACCAACCATAAGGGTAATTCTCTAAACAATCTTAGTTGATACAGAATGTACTTATTAATACCCTGAGGTTAGATTTATAATATATTATAAATGGTTAAGTGTATCTTAAATACATTCCTGTTATAGGCGAGATGGGTAATGGAAATAAGATAAATTCTTTAAAAGAAAATGGTTTACTGAGGAGAAATAAATTCAGCGGTAATGAAAAACCCCCACTAAAAGGTGGGGGTTTTAAGATTTTTTCAACCTTTCAAAGGTTTGAAACCTTTGAAAGGTTAGTAATATTTTTTATTTAGTAAGTCTCAGCTCAATCCTTTGAAAGGTCGTTAAATCTATTTAATAGAAAGAGGCTCTATTATCGATAATTTCAATATTCTCTTTTGCTGCTCTCAACCAATTGCTATAGCCACGAGAGCTTTTAGTATTATTTAACTGTGTTTTTAAATCTACAAAGGCTTCATCGTAAGCACCATCATCAAATTCATCTTTTGATGTCATCTTCACCATACATGCCGTATTGAATGTGGTCAGTACGGGTGATACATCACCTGCATTCATGGCCAATAATGTGCCCGTAAGTTCACCACTCTTACCGATAGTAGTAAAGGTACCGCCAATTGTTTTGGTATCCGCTTCTACAAATTCAATAAAGTCATCAGAATCGGCAAGGGCTTTCCAATCTGTATTGTTTGCCGCATTTTCAGAAAGGTATGATTTAGCAAAAACTTTCTTTTCGTCACGCATAAGTGAACGCTTGATTCCAGATTTAACATCCTCAAATGAACGATAACCTGCATCCTCAGAACCGGTAATATGGAGGACTACAATACCATTATCTACATTAATTGGGTCTGACACCATACCAATAGGATTATCAAATGCAAAACGCACCGCATTTCTCACCGTACCCCATGGAAATGGAAAGCCTGAATTGTTGCTAAAGTCTTCATGCACTTGAATTGTCTTTGCAGAATCTCTTTCGGTGATGGTAATGGCCTGAGTAAATGAGGTCAAGTCAGCTTCATCTACAAATAACAATGCATCCTGTAGAAGTGAATCTGAATATTCCACATTATTGATTGTATCTAATTTTACGTCAGCAGGAATTTCCCAGAATGCATACTCAATTACCCGTTTTTCTGGAGTAGCATAGGTTTCTTTGTCGTCATTATATTTTGCCAATAATGCATCATCATCAATCGTAATGAGAGAATCATTAACTGAATTGGTATTCACAAAGATATAGTCCAATGTACAGTTTACATTTTGCTTTGTGTACTCCATTTTAACTTCAACGTTTGATACAGTACCAGTAGCATTGTATAAGTTTTGGAGTTTGCGGTCTGCCAGCCATGTGCGAAGATAATTTTCCCATTGGGCTAATAGTGGGTTTAATTCTTGTGGTAATGCTCCATTTTTAACACCCGTTTGGAAAGATTCTAAATCGAATTTTCCATCTGTATCTGTAAACAAGCCTTGTTCTGTTAAATTGTTTTGAAATGCTGGTGGAGGTGTGAGCAGTAGAAAATCATAAATTTCATCTGATTGAACTTCTAATCCTAAATTTTTAATTTTCTCATCTTTCAGGATGCGTTCTACCAATGTATTCCAAGCTGAATTACTGGCGTTTTGATAGGCACGACCGTCCACTGTTTGTCCCGCACGTCGTAGTTGAGCCAATTGGTTATCTCGCGCACGAATGAATGACTGATGTGTAATGCTGGTATCTCCAACCCAACCTACATATTGTCGAGAACTTTTACCTTTGAAGACTATATCTAAAATATTGGCACCGCCTACTAATCCACCTACAGACATGCTCAAAATAAAAAATACAAGTAATGTCCATAAAATGAAATGTGAACGTTCGCGTAAAGTGGTCATGTTAAACATGATTTTAATTCTCCCAATAAATTGATAAGTAAAAAAACAGGAAGTAAACTTCCAATGTGGAGATAAGCGGGATCGAACCGCTGACCTCTTGAATGCCATTCAAGCGCTCTCCCAACTGAGCTATATCCCCGAATATGCTTTAAAAAGCGAGGTAAATTTATCTGAAATTCGGTGCACAGGCAAAGGAAAAGCTGAGTATATTTAGATTATATTTGTTAGCTGATGGTTATTTAAAAAATAAACTCTAATTTTTGGGAACCTTTTCCGTGAAAATCCTTTGAATTGCCCAATAGAACACAATTAAATTTTGACCATGGAAAAAACCATAAAACAGATAACTTTCATACTTTTACTTTCAACCATTTTAGGGTTGGCCAGATTTTACTTTTTAAAGGATGAGAGTTTCACCTTGATAAAAGAGGCACGTATTTTGCAAGAAGCTGAATCACAAGTTGGTGATTCGGGAGAGGCAATTTTTACCGTTCCTGATTTTATGACTGAGCCTATGATGGCCAGTTTAGAATTCACCAAATATTTTTTCGACAATAAAAAAGCTGTTATTGTAGATGCTCGAGAATCTGAAGAATTTGAAATTGAGCATATTGCGGGAGCCATTAACATCCCCTTTGATTATTACGATGAGTATATGGATTCTATTGATGCATTGAAATACGATGATGTATTTATTATTTACTGTAGTGGGGGAGAGTGTAGCCTGAGCTTAGATTTGGCAGATGTATTTTTCTCAGATAAGGCATTTGAAAATGTGTTTGTATTCGAAGGTGGGCTCCCCGCCTGGAAAGATGCAGGGTATCCCACAGAATGATTGAATTTATGAAAAAATATAATTTCCCCTTATTGGCACGCTTTATTTTAGGTATAGTGTTCATTTATGCCAGTTTAGATAAAATTGCAGATCCAGTGGCATTTTCTACAAATATTGATAATTATCATATCTCGCCAATCGCCATTAATAATTTGGTAGCATTAATTTTACCGTGGGTTGAGCTCATTATTGGACTCTGTTTAATAACAGGTGTATTTTTAGATGGGGCATCCATTTTGACTATTGGTCTGTTAGCCTTTTTCATATTTATTATCGCTCAAGCGTATATGCGCGGCATTAGCCTTCATTGTGGATGTTTCAAAGCAGCGGTAGATCCAGGTTTAGGTGATTTAAAACAAGAAATGTTATGGCGAATTTTTGAAGATATTATCTTTTTAGGATTAGCAATTATTGTTTATTTTAGGCACGCGTTCAGAGGAACAAAATAAGAATTATGATGAAAAAATATTTAAATATAGCAGTATTGAGTTTTGCCTTTCTGGTAACCCTTATTAATGCACAGACTGCAGAGAGCATGTCTGTCCATATTTTAGGCACCACCAATGTTAATGGTGAAACGGACCCCTGCGGCTGAAAGAAGAAACCGCTGGGCGGTCTTGCCCGGAAAGCAACCATTATTGATGAGCTTGTTTCTGCAAACAATCAGGTAGCCATTGTAGATGCAGGAAATCTGTTCTTTAAAAAAGATCAGTTGAGTCCTGGTGTTACCACTGAAATTGCAAGTGTAACTGCCGACATCATCTTAAATGCATTTAATGAGATTGGATGCGATGCATTTTCACCTGGATCTCAAGATTTTGCATTGGGACTGGACTTCTTACTGAAAATGGAGAAGAATGCCAATTTCCCATTTGTGTCTGCAAATATTAAAGATATCACCGGAAATAATCTATTTCGACCCTACCAAATTGTTTCGAAGGGTGGAGTTAATTTAGGTTTTATTGGCTTAGCTTCACAATTCACACATCCAGATTTACAAATTGATGACCCCATTCAAGCCTTAAAAGGAATTATTGATGAAGTGGCAAACCAAGTTGATTTGGTTGTATTGTTATTTAACTCTGAAGAAAGAGATATATTAGAGTTACAGCGTAGTGAATTACCTATTGATATGGTATATCGTAGTAAATCCAGAAAGCGTTCAAATGATGGGGGAACTAAAGAAATTCCCGTATATTCTGCAGGAGATCGCGGTAAATATTTGTATGATGTAACCATATCCATAAATGACAAGTCATTAAAGTTTGTAGATGTTACGGCTCAAGAGAATGCATTGCAAAATGCGAAACAACGGTTAGATCGAATGCAGAAGAATCACCCTGAAGGTACGGATTTGAAAGTACTATTTAAAGATGACCCTCAAACATTGGCGCGAGTAACCAACTATGAACGTCAAATTGACGAAGCAAATTATGCCTTAGAAAATGCTATAAATTCATTCAAATTAACTCGTCATGAGCTGAATAAAACAATTGTGGATAAACCTAAAATCTTAAAAATTGTTGATGAAGGTAAGCTTAAAATTGCTGAGTTTTCAGCACCGCAACCGGCGGTACCATTTGTCGATCCACATGCGGGGCATAATCACTAAAAATTTGTAAATTATTTTTGGATTGAGTTCCTCAATCCGTGTAAAATACGGGGCTGTACAACAGCTTGTTTTTTAAAATTGCGAAAGTAGCTCAGCTGGTAGAGCATCACGTTGCCAACGTGAGGGTCGACGGTTCGAATCCGTTCTTTCGCTCAGGGCCCCGTTTTCGGGGCCTTTTTATTAAAGGCGTCGTAGCCAAGTGGTAAGGCACCGGTTTGCAAAACCGCTATTCACCAGTTCGAGTCTGGTCGACGCCTCAAAAGTGACTTGTTTTTCAAGTCACTTTTATATTGTTGCCGAGATGGCGAAATTGGTAGACGCAAGGGACTTAAAATCCCTCGGACTTTATGTCTGTGCCGGTTCGACCCCGGCTCTCGGTACATAAAAAAGCTCTGTTTTCACAGAGCTTTTTTAGTATTTTGAATTAAACTAATCAACAATACTTACTAAAACAGGCTCCCAACTAGCATTTACAATTTTAACTTCCTGTACCGTGTCTGAATTACTTGCCACCAATTCATTCCCTGTACACGCCCATAATGCCAACATCATAGATGCACCAGTTATCATTCCCAAAATATAATCCATTGATTTTTTCTTAGTCATTATCTTCTCCTAATTAATTTCTAATCACCATCAGCAAAAATTACATAATCTTTATCTTCTGGCAATGATTGGATACCATCACCACATTCAGGATATCCACACAATCCAATATACTCTAATACATCTGCCTTAGAAACAGTTATTGATATTCCATGAATACTACTACTTTGCTCTTTTTCTTTCCACTTTCCTGTATATACGTTATTTTGTTTATTCATTTTAGCGTCTATTAAGTTAAATAATACTTCATGGACTGCACGGTATGCAAGGCAATGTGCACCGCTACCCTTATATAAATCCCCAATAAATTTATGGGGCTCAACTTGCATTAGACTGACTTCAGTAAACATCTATATGTTAAGGCATTAAATAATCTAAGACTGATTGCCAATCTTGAAACTTTGGTTGTCTAAAATGAATATGCTCACCTTCAAATTTATCCGCACCTCTCTTCAATCTATCATCAATTAAATAGTCACCTTTGTTTAGATTTTTATGATGTGAGAATATCAATCGTTTATGAGCATTTTCTTTTAAATATTTCTTCACCCAATTTTGTTTATCTTGCAAGGCTGTTTCATTTTCCCAAGGAGAAGTTGACAAAATATAACAGTCATATTCTTCTGCAAGTAAATTAAATGCCTCTACGGCACCATCCATAGGCTCCATAAGAGAAAATATCTTTGGCACTTCATCCAATCTACCTTCAAATTCATTCTTTTGGGCCTCGCTCAATTTGTCAATTCCTGACTGAAAATCCACCAAAACTCCATCCATATCTATGTATACTATCTTTTTCATATTTTTTAATACTTTCAATTATCTTTCACTCTGAATCTTCAGGAGGGGTAGACCTAGGAGGCTTCATCATTCCCACTACCCCCCACTCAGAATCATTAACTGCAATACAATGATTCAATTCAATATGTTTATCTAGGTCTTCTTTTGCTCTGCATCTGTAAACATCTTTATTGCATTCATCACAAAATCGAACCTTTGAATCCTTAGTTTTCTTAAGGTTTTTCCACTCAAGGGGGCATTTATACTCAAACTGATATTCACAATTTTCTATGTATATTTTTTTACTCATAATTAATAGCCTAACCTATTGCCTAGCAGATACTTTTTTGCTCGCTTATACTTCTCTACTCTTTCTAAATCTGAATCGGTTACTTTGGGTAAACGACTCAAATCCATATTATCTTCTAAATCAGCCAATTTCACAGTAGTAGCCAATTTATTATGTGATATTCTTTCAATAAAGTCTTCATAGTTCTCACCATCTATTTTAGTAACACATTTAATTGCCTCAATAACAGTCTCATTGAAGCCTTCAGTCTGTAAATCATCAAATGAAACATCCGTATCTTCTACAATATCATGGAGCACGGCAACTATTTTTTCATTGGTCGAATTTACAGCTTCCATCAATCGAAGGGGATGTAGAATATATGGTTTTCCTACTTTATCAGTCTGTCCTTCGTGGTGTAGGGTAGCTAGCTCTTTTGCTTTATTTATTAATCCTTCTTCATGCTCTTCAACAACCTTTTCAAAACACTTACAAAATATTGAAACATCACCACATTGACTACACACACTCATTTTTATTAAGCTCCCTAATCTTTGTAAAATTGTTTGTTTAATATAAAACTGAATTTATACCAAAAATATCATTTATGTAAATTGTATTATTAGACACTTTTTACGTGGTGATATTACCACTTTTTGCAAAGTTTTATAGTTTTTGTTTATGAAATAAAATCATATATTATTACTCAGCATCGCTGCCCCTCGTTTTGCAGATAATTCCTTTTCAGCAGATTCAAAAATATTAATTTCATAATGGGAGTATGCGGGAGCATATTTAGTTATCGTTTCTTTCATTGATTTTTGAAAATGGCAGAACGCGTTTGAGAGTCCGCCACCGATGGAAATGGCATGGGGGTCAAACATATTGATTACATGACTAAGGTAAAGCCCCAATTTTTCACCAAATTCATTCCAAAGAAGCAAGGCCTCTTTATTACCATTTAACGCCATTTTTGATAGGGCTATGGGGTCATGAAGGGAATTGAAATATTTTTCACTAAGCATAGTAATTCCATTGATTGAAATATCAGTTTCCCACTTTCCCCATTCAACTGGCGAAATTCCATATTCGGCGGCCATTCCATGGGCCCCCTTAAATAGTTCCCCATTTATTATAATCCCTACGCCAAGTCCTGTCCCTAATGTGACTGCTACAAAGACCGCTTTAATGCCTAAATATGAACTATATTCACCAAGAGAGAATAGGTTTGCATCATTGTCTAAGAAACAGGGGAGGTTTAATCGATTGCTCATTTCATGTATGAAGTTGCAATTTTGCAATAAAGGTAAATTTGGTGTTTCTAAAATTCGGCCCAGGTTGGCATCCAATGGTCCAGGACATGCGAATCCCACTCCTGTGATGGGTTTCCCCGCTGCCACATCTTTAATTTGTTTAGTTATAGAATCTAATAATTGGTTTTGATTTGTAGATTCGCAAATATGACCAATTTCAGAAGTATGAAATAATTTTAATGTTTGGCTAAATAATGATGTGGAATAAGTGGTTCCACCAATATCAACGCCAATTATATATGTATTTTCCATCGATGAAAACTACCCATTTTACCGATATTTCATATAAGTAATAATTCTTAATTTTTATCGTTAATTAAAGCGAATATTTGAAAGATTAAGTGAAGATGGATTTTTTATCACTCATGTCATGGATTGCCATTACTGTATTGGCCAGTAGTTACTGGTTTCAAATTTGGAAAATTCATATCCACAAAGAAGTTAGAGATTTATCATTGATTTATCATTTTCTCTTAGCACTTGGATTTGGACTCCTAATAATTACAGCATATGTGGAAGACAGTTCAATTTTTCTAGTAAAGCAAATAGCTACTTTTATACCAGTAATGGTAATAATTGGCCAAATAATTTATCATCAACAAGATCATTGGCACGATGATGATGATGAAATTTGTAGAAAATGTGCTGAAGAATTAGAACCCCATTGGAATTATTGCGCATATTGTAGTACTCGCCGTCGAAAACCGACTACATCATAAAAATAAAAGTCTATATTCCTTTCTTGGATGTATAAAACATAATATTGTAATTTGATTCATGTCTGAAGAAACTAAATATATTCTCAAATCATATATTTCAGAAGTTTTATATCCGAAAGAAAAATATCCACGTAATTTATTTCCTGATTTAGAGAGCATTGTTTATGGTGTACTTTGTACTAAAATTAAAAAAGATCCCCAATCTGATTTATTCTCATCAAAATTATCTGTCAAAAAACTTCAAAAAATAGTATCAAGTTTTGTATCACTTCGTGCATTACTGAAGCATAATTCTCATGATGTGGTACTGATTTTTAGGCATTATATTTATAGATATATTAGATATACACATGGGTATAAAGATGAGGTTGATGACTTGAATCAAGAGGTCTTAAAAGCCTTTTTGACGGAAAAAATACATAGAATAAAAAATAATTACCGACGAGACTTCAAAAAAAGTGAAAATTTCTTGTCTTATTTTACCACTGTACTACGTAATACATATATAGAGGAGCTGCGAAAGCAGAAGAAAACTATAATTATTAATAGAACAGTTGAGGTAGATGAAATAAATATGGACAAGAAATCAAATGATTTATTAGCAGGATTTGAAATACGTCGAGAAGTTGTAAACTTTGGGAAGATTATTAGTTTGTACTATAGAAAGTGGCCAGTACTTTTGTTAGGGTTACTACTTCATTGTAAAATTAGAATTGATATTGATTTTTTAGATGAGGTTTTCCCTGATTTAAGTAAAAAACATCGGGAAATATTATTAAATGATTACTCTGATTTTACAATAGATGACATATTTATTAAATTAGCACCTATATTTGATAGGTATGAATCAGAAAAAATATTACCCTCATCGTATGTTAAAAGAGCCCAGCGTTTTGAAAAAGAAATAATTCATAAAATGAATATGTTGAATAGAACAAAAATATATGATAAAGAAATTTTATCGGCTTTAATTGAAGTCTATATGGAAAAATACACACCAAAAGTACACTCCCTAAAACTAAATAGAGGTCCTCAGAAATGAATTTAATTAAAAATTTATTTAAAAAAGAAGACAGTCATTTGTCTGAATCAGAGATATCCATACATGTGAATAATTTAAGATTAGATTCCCTTGATTTAATTCCAGAAAAGTCACGGACTCATGTACAAAATTGTGATGAATGTAAAAATGCTGTGGTTGAGGTATTAGGGTTTATTGATAGTCAAAATATTGAACCTGAAATTTACTCAGAAAGCGCTTCGGCATTAGTGATGGGAAACTCTTTAAATCGTATGCTTCCCATGATTGCGGCTATGCTTGTATTGATTATTGTACCATTCTCCGTTTATAAATATAATACAAATGAATCAGGTTATATATTAAATGATGATTATGAAGCGCTATTAGGTAGCGTTTTTAGATCAGAAAAGGTAGAGCTAATCTCTCCTGAAATCATTTCTGAGTATTCCTCATTCATTAATTTTGAACTATCTGAAACTCCAGTTGAACTGCTATATTTATTAGTTTATGATGTAGAGGAAAACGTAGTGTTTGAAACAGATTTCAATAGTGCTGAAAAGATTTTAAATCTTGAAATTGAAGATGGTATCTACTATTGGAAATTAGAATCTGAAAATGATCTAATTTATATGGGTAAAATTATCAAATAGATTATTTTGAAATGAGAGAATATCCGCTCCACGTTCTGGGGTTTGCCGTTTTCGGATTTTTTATCATCTTTAGTTTCGATTGATGTAAAGCTGCAGAAATATCATTAGTCTTTAGTAGCTCATCATAAAAATTAATCATAAACTCTGAGGTGATTTGATCATCAACTTTCCAAAGGGTATAAATTAAATTATGTGCTCCAGCATAAAAAATTCCCTGCATAAGTGACAAAATACCTTCTCCAACTTGAAATTCTCCCGACCCACTTTCACAACTACTTAGCACAACTAATTCTGCATTTAAATTTAGATTAAATAATTTACTGGAATAGAGAATCCCATCATTCAACTCATCTGTTTTATGGAATAAAAGTGCCGAAAGTTTTGGTTCATTTTTATTTAATATTCCATGGGTTGCGAAATGGATTACATCATATTGATGATTTGCTAATTCTTTTACCTGTGATTCAGTGGCATCATTTTTAATCAAAGTTTGTGCCCGAAAATTTTTGTTTTTGAAGCGGGATTCAATTTCTAATACTTCAACTTCACTCTGAATAAGATCATTATATTGAATATTATTATCACTGGAAAATTCATTGACAGGAGCAATACCCAAGAAAGATCTAATTTTATTCTGTGTTGGTGGATTATTAAAAAATGTACTACTTATCAAATAATTAATTTCAACATCATTAATAAGGTATTTTAATTCTGAAAAATTATATCGTTTTTTAATTGGATATTCTGTCACTAATGCGTCAAATGGTAGCTCTGATAGTTTTCCATCTGGGATAATAAAAAGTTTATTTTTACCGTCGAGATAATATGATAATGGGCTAAATATTTCATTATATATTTCATTTCCATTTATAACAAAGGGCTTCTTATTTACTTTTTTTAATGATTTTAAGAATAAGTCAATCTTACTATCTAAATCAATCTTTTCTGAGAGTTTCACCACGTTAATACCTACGTTTGAAATGATGATTACATAATAAAATTTTGAATCTGATGTAAATTCAAGAATCAACTCATTTTCCTTCAAATTATTAATAATGGGGAAAATATTAAATTCAGGCCGCTTATACTTAAGGTAATGATAATCGGGATATGTTTTTTCAAGCATCATAATATAATCGTCGTATTCAATAGCCTTATTTGTCAGAGAATCTTCATTTATGATTTCTTCAGTTGAGTTTAAAATTTTATTTTCTAAGGATGTTAGCTCACTTCTTAATTGTCGTTCTTCATATATAATGCTATCAGGGATTTCACTAAACTCATGTGCACGAATATCCAATAGAGATGATTTTAAAACTACATGGTGATTCTTCTCCACCAATTTTAAAAAGTCAACAGCCAATTTTTCAGAACTATTTATATCGTAGAGTTGATATGTGGCTTCGATGGTAGTATTAATTATTTTTTGAGAATATTCCATTAGACTATATTTTGAGTCAGAAAATTTAATTCTATCACGCATATATTCAATTAATTCCAGGGCTTTTTGAGATGTCTGTATGATTCTAGAGAGATGAAAAACTTTTATTTGTAAATCATCTGCCACCTCCTTTTGAGAAAGATTTACTTCAATCTGCCCCATATATGTGTCTAGTAATGATCCTCGAGATAAAATATGTAAATATGAATCTTCAGTAATAATATTTGTAAAACCTTGATTTTCTTCAATGGCCAAATTATAGTATTCTAAAGATTTGATGTAGTTTTTATGAGTCGCTGCAATGGTCGCCAACATGTTATATCCATCCACTTTTATAGCATTATTTTTACTAAAAAGACTATCTGCAATTGATAAAGTTTTATTGGCATATTCACGTGCCTTGTCAGGATTATCATTCAAATTACATTTAGCTAAATTGTAATAAGGAAGATGAATTAGATGAGAAGTTTGGCTTTGTTTTTTATGAATATTGATCGATTTGTTAAAATATCCTTTCGCAATAGTTGTATCCTTTTTCTCCAGATATGACACACCCAAATAGTTCATTGTGTTTCCATATTGGGGGAAATCTTCAATTTTTAATGAATCCATAATTGTCAATGATTTTTTAAAACTATCAATCGCCTTATCATTTTCATTTAACCACCGATAGATATTCCCCAGCGTTTTATAATGGGAATATGATTTGTGCACACCTTCTAATGCTATGGCTTTCAATGTGTAGGATTTAGCTAACTCCAAATCATTCATTTTGAGTAAAGATAATCCCATATTTTTATATATTTTTGCAAGTGAGGAAGGGGCGTAACTATCATCCTTATATTGAAGTGCAAATTTGAAATAGTCTATAGCCTCATCATGGTTTCCCATATTGTGGTAGATTGTACCGATATTATTATAAGTGACGGCTAACTTAGGGGAACCCTTTCCAAAGGTAATTTCTTTATATAGGAGTGCACGTTTATAATTTTTGATGGAATCGTCAAAATTATTTAAATCATTATAGTTGTTTGCAATATTATTGTACAGTTTTCCCAAGAGATTATACTTTGTACTATCTACATTCATTTGGATTTGAACTATTTTTTCAAAATATGAAATGGCATTGTGTGATTCACCGTTAATTGATGAAATAACCGCTAAACTGTTCATGGCTTTTACAAGATATTGATTTGACTCGCCAAAGTATTTTTTTGCGTAGAATATAGATTGCTCTAGAGGTTGTTTGGCTTCTTGGAGTTTATGCAGCCTAATTAAAGAGTTTCCAATATTTCGGTAAGCAGCGATAGTTATTTCGGGGTGTAAATCTGAATCATTATTGAGAATGGCTTCATCAAAGTAAAATTGAGCACTATCCCATTTTGCATCTTTGTAATAGCTGAATGCTGTATCGAAGTCTTTATTGATTTCAGAATTATCTGGAAAAATGAAACTTAAAATAGTGATAAAGAATATATAGTATCTCATTTGAGGAAGTTTCATCTTCAAATTATAAATTTTGTTAAATTCGATATTATCAACAATACAGTTTTACTGAGGGGAATCAAAAAATATTATAGTATAATTATAGATTCTCATCTATTACCGTTGGTGTCTTTTCTGACGTCAATTCTAACTTCTAATTCCTCTTCTTGAATTGGTATATTAAATTCAACGATTGAATTTTCATTTGAAACAGTAACTGGCCATCCCAGTTTGGTAAATATTTTTTTACTTTCAGGGGAATGAGTAACAACTGTTCTTTCAGGTAACCATTCGGGATCAATTATCAAATTATAAGTACCCGTCTTTAAATCAGGGACTTCAAAACGACCTTTAGAATCAGTATAAACTATAGTCTCATTATTGTTAGTATATTGAACAATAATTTTTGCACCCTCAATTATTTTTTCATTCACATCTTTGTTTTTGTCTAAATCAGAATCAATAAAGAGTTTGCCTTTAATTTTACAAACAGATGAAACGGGGAAGGAGTCAAATAGTTTATCTCCAGTTGAAATTACGATTCTCCGAGGGAATGCATCTTTAAACTTGTATTTTGCATCCAGTGTATTGGCATCATATTTTAATTGATATTGCCCAGGATCTACTGCTCCAAATTCAAAAAATCCATCTTCATCAGTAACTGAAATATCTCCATTAATAAAGAGCATAAGATTATGAATTCCTTTTTCATTTACGTCTCTTACACCGTTACTATTTTCATCGATAAACATTTCACCTGCATATCGTCCTTTAATTTTCACAAGTGGAACAGGCAGTCTAATTTTGGACGTTTTTGCGCCACTAGAGGGAATAATACCAAATGTAAAGTTGACCCCACCAGAACTTGGTGCATATCCCAGCCCCAGTTTTAATCGATTTTGAATACCCATAAAACTAACCAAAAATGTGTTTTCGATTGCCAAAGCATTAATTACTCCCTTTTCACGTTCTCCTGTACACAATGGACAAAGATTATCGACTTGGAAAATAAAATTCCAATCTAAATTAAACATTTTAAATCTACCATCAATTGTGGTGGAGTATTCTGTGGGATAATCAAAATAGGGGAAAATAATATCTTGATTGAAATTTAGATTTAGTTTGTCCCAAATTGAACGGTTTCCAATACTAATTTGAGTTTTATTTATTTTGTCATAATACATTTCATGTTCGGTAGAAAACTTTGCTGAAAAATATGGATTATGAGTTAAAAAACTTTTTACAATTCGTGAATCGTATTCAGTATAAATACTTTGAAGCCCATTTGAAAATGCATCACTTTTATATTTGAAACCTGTTGAAAATCTTATTCCATTATTGAATTCATAGAATATTTTACTATTATATTCTGATACAAAAACCTTCTCGATAAAAGTAGTATCAATATCAAAAATACCGTTTTCATTTGAATCTATAAAAATTTCACCATCATCATAAATTTCATTATTTTCACCGTCATCAGTCATCTCTGAATCTTCGTTACATTCTTGATCAATGCCACAATCTTCAAATGATTCGCTCGTGAAAACAGGTGCCGTTTCAAATAGTTTTTCATTATACAATTCTATTCGAGAGAAGTTGTAAAGTTTATCTGTAATATTCCAGTATGTGGTCAAGCCTGAGCCGGTTCGACCTTTGACAAAATCATCAAATCCATCACCAAAATGGTAGGTTCTATTCACCAGTTTTATTTTCCGCATTTTATAGTCGAAAATAAATTGAACTGCTCCATCCATACCATCTATATTTTGTGTGAGTGCTAAAATTTGTCCATTATTAAAATTGCCTGAATTATGAACTCGTTGAAAGTTTACAAAGTGAGATAGGGAAGCGGTTGAATCAATTTTATTATGGTAATAAAGGGAATAAAAGGAGTTTCTGTCTTCGCTGAAGTTATGGCTGAGTGAAATGGATGAAAGCTTATACTCATTATTAAATGATGGGCCATTTCCGTGGCTGAGAGAAACGTTTATTTTATCAAATTTATATTTGAAAAATCCTCCTCGGAAACTTTCAGATCCATTTAATCCAAAAACGGGTATGGGACTCAAATTAGTTATCAACTCATACTTGTCAATAAAGTTATCGCCAATGAGCGTTTCCCATCTTCCTCTATTTAAATAAAATTGATATTTATCTACGGTGTATTCTTGAAAATACCTGTTTGTATTCTCTGAAGTCTCAAGCGAATCAGAGATTTCATATTGTTCATATCGTTGACTATAATTGAACCATGTTTTATATGGGCCCAAGTTAATAATGGGGGCCTGAAAGAAAAATCGAGAACTTGGATAGAATGTGGTAGATAAATTTCCTAACTCCATTCCTATAAGAATTGGGATATAGGCAAACATAGCCTTAGATTTACCTTTTGATGACTTTAACCTTGAAAATAACAGAACAGATGCACTTTTTTCTAATCCGGGTGGATTTTCACAATCTTCCTGAATGAAAGAAACTTGATCTGAACAATATGCATCTTTGGACTCAATTTTAGGCGTCCATGTTAATATTTTTTCACAATCTCCTTGATTGGTTATTGTTGTGTCGGTGCAAAAAGCTTCATTTGCTAAAACCTGAGGGAACCATTCCCCTGGAGAGTTACATTCTACTAAATTCTTAGAAATACCATCAGAGCAATGGGATTTGACTTGTGGAATTTCATCGATCCATGTGCTTGTTTCTAAACAGTCTTCTTTTGAAATAATTTGTTCATTTTCACAATGGGCAGGAATGGCTTCTTGAGATAATATCCATTCACTTATGAATTCACAATCCTCTCTATTACTCCAATACGATTCGGTACAATATTCTGCATTTGCCAATTTTTGTGGATGCCAAATTCGTTCTTCCACACATGATTCTTTGGGTGATGTGCCGGGGAAACTTTCAAACCATGTACCAATTGAAACACAATCATCTTCAGTTTTTCTATTTGGAAATGATTTACAATTAGCTAACTCCGTTCTAACGGTTGGTGACCACGTATTTGTTTGGAGACACCTTTCTTTTGTGAGAATTTCAGATTGGGTACAATATCCAGGGATATCAGGAGATCCAGCATTCCAAACTTCTCCATGATCGATGCAGTCGCCAATGGATATAAAAGTACTATCACTACAAAAGGCAGAGGTTCCAATTACAGTATCGATCCATTCTTGAATTCTTTCACAATCTAACTTGTTTGTGAATAGTGAATCAGAACAGTGCTCGAGTCCCCCCTCAATTTTAGGATACCAAATACTTTCTGCTATACAATCTTCACGGGAAATTCTGTTTGGAATTGAACAATATGCAAGATACGAATCAGAGCAAACTCCTTCACGGCCTTCAATAGCATCATACCATGTTCCTACGGAAGATTTTATATTTTGTGAGTATGCCAACACTGACACTTCCTCTTCAACTTCTCCATGTAATTTTTTTGGTGTTTTGATTTCAACAGTAAATTCATGAGATTCATCAGGTAAAAGTTCAAATTGTTCTTCAAAATTGATAAGTTCCCAGTTTTCAGGAAGAATACTTTGGAGGTCATATGTGTCGGTAACATTTCCAGTATTCCGAAGGATAAATTTCACATCCTTTTTTTTATTGATATAAATTTCTTCAATATCTCTATATGCTTCTAATTGAAAGGCAGGTTTTTCCTTAATTTTTACATTTACTGCAGATAACACAGATACCATATGATCATAATTACCAATTTTTGCTATTAGTTTTATTTTATATAACTCATCAGCATTTTCATTATATGGAATTTTAAAAGTAACCCGGATTCGCTCCATTGAATTTGGTTTAAGAGAAGTTGGCTTTGTTAAATTAATAATATCCCAACCATCAGGCATTAATAGGTTTAGGTTTATGTCAGTTTCAGAATGAGAATGATTATAAACGGAAAATACAATAGTTGGAAAAGAATTTGGTTTAAAATACCGTTGTCGTGGACTTGAAATTGTAAAAATATCTTCTGAGAAAAATTTATCACTCTCACCAGCATCAATTAATTTATCTTTATCGATGGAGATTAATTTTGGTGACCGTTTGCCCACATCAATAGACTGTACATTCAATGCAGTATAGTTGTTGGCATCATTAATTCGAGCAGTAATTAAATATTCACCTTTTACAGAATATGCGTGTGTGGGTAATGAGTATGTAGATGTGTCTCCATCTCCAAAATCCCAGCTATAGGTATTTGTTTCTTTTGCACCATCTAAGTCTAATGGCAAAATTATTACGGATTGGTAAGTACTATCTGGAGATAATAGGGTTGCGGCCATGGCTGGGGTAACATTTGTAATGGTAATAGTTTGTGATAATGTATCAGCACCACGATCATCATCTGTCACAATTATGGAAACGGGGAAGATACCATTTCGCGTATACGTATGTTCAACCTCTGCCTCTGTACTAGATGTGCCATCACCAAAATCCCAAAAGAATGTATGAGTATCAACCTTACCAGAATCTGAAACGGTGGCATTAAAAAATACAGTAGCATCTTTATCACCCGTTGGGCTTTCTGTTTCTGAGCTACCTTCTGTAATATCTATAGATTGATTGATGTTGCCCATATCTTCGTCTCCACCTTGATCTTGGGGAATTTGTACCTTTGATGAAGAAACGAAAGAAGCTGACAATGTGGGAGGTATATTATCAATATTTATTTCATGTTTTACTGAATCAACGGCACCGTCATCATCCGTAACTTTTAACATTACTTCATAATTTCCATCATCTGCAAAAACATGTTGAATTTGTAAAGTTGTGTCAGTTGAACCGTCACCAAAATCCCAGTAATAATGGTGGGTGTCTAAGTTCCCTGGGTCTTCTACTGAAAGCTGAAGATCTAATACTTCGCCCTCATTGGCTTCTCGAGTGAGTGTCCCTAAAATTTTTGGCGGTAAGTTCACAATGGTTATAGATTGACTCGTTGTATCAAATCCACCATCGCCATCATTCAATATTACTTCAATTTCAAATTCTCCATTATCTTGGTAAATATGAGAAGATTTTTCAGTTATTGTGCCATCCCCATAATTAAACTGAAACACATGTTTGTCTTCAATTCCAGGATCACTAAAAACCTCGGCTATAATATCAACTTTACTGCCTTCATACTTTTTCTTAGGAATACTTGCTTTCAGCACGGGTGCTACATTTTTGATATCTATGCGCTTATTTAATGATGCAGTACCCCCATCATTATCCTTAACCGTAACAAATACATTAAATTGACCATTATTTGGATACTTATATGTAGCCTGTTTGTTTGAATCTGTATTCCCATCACCAAAATTCCATAAGAAGGTTAATTCGTCGTTAATTCCTTTATCTTGGGCAATAACGTTGAATAGCTCAGTTTGCCCCTCAAATGAAGAATCTGGAATTGAAAATTCTAATGTTGGAGCTACATTAAATATTTTAATTTTTTGAATCCAAGAATCTTTACCTCCATCATCATCTTCAACATTCACATTGATGGTGTATTCGCCATTATCTATATAGCTATGCGTAAAGGTGGGGGAAGAATTCGTGTTGCCATCGCCCATATCCCACACCACATTATGCGTATCATCTTTACCTTCATCTTTAATAGACAAAGAAAATGAAACAGGTGTACCTTCATCACCGTTTGGGGGGATTGTGACTTTTATTTTGGGAGCTACATTATGGATAGTTATTTTTGAATACATGGTATCAGCACCATTTGCATTATCTTTTATTATCAATTGAATATTGAATTCACCATTATCTAAGTAAACATGATCCATTAAATTGTTAAACGCAGTATCTAATTGACCATCCCCAAAATCCCACATGAATGAATGTAAATCATTCCGACCGGGATCAAAATAATTTGCTTTGAATGAAATTCGCTCACCCTCTTTTCCCGATTCAGAATGGGTAAGTGTTTCCAGTTCTGGCGCTACATTTTTAATGTTTATTTGATGGTAAACAGTATCAGCATCATTATCATCATCTTGGGCGATTGCATAGATTGTATATAATCCATCATCTATATAAGTATAGGTTGTAGTACTGGTATTTTGATAACTACTGTTTGGGCCAATTGTCTTCTTTCCATCAAAATTCCAAAAATATACATGCTTGTCAGCTACCCCTGGATCTATATGAGAGGCTTTGAAAAATAATTCTTCACCTTCAAAACTTTCAATCGGTGCTTCTACGAGTGAAACACTTGGTGGCACATTATGTATGGGAATAAATTTTTCATATACGGTTACTTTGGTAGAGCGATCAATTACATCCTTATAGATAGTTACTTTTACAGTGAAGCCATTGTTTCGACCTTGTCCAGGATATGTGAATTCAACAGTAGGCCCCATTGCTCGATCTTCAAATTTTTTCCAATTAAACGCTTCATATTGGCTACTATGTCCAAAATCCCATACATATAAATATTGTGAGTCAAATGGTTTAACTTCAAAGGCGAGGGGGGTGCCTTCATATCCTATATCAGGAAATATAAATGTAAACCCATCTTGGGGAACTGGATTTTGTGAGAAGGAGATTGAGAGGGCACCAAGAAGAATAAGTAAGTATCGTATCGATATTTTCACCATTCTTAATTTGGCCACTTTTTAAGCCTTTTTTGTTTTTTAGAGAAATTTCTAGATTCTTCTAAAATAACCTCAAATGGAAAAGAGTATGATCCAGGTGGAGTCAGCCAGTTTACTTTTATGCGAAAATTTAGCTCCACATTAGGTGAATGCGTACTACTGGATGTAATTAACTGTTTTTCCATATGTAATGGTTTATATGTATTATCAGCACCATTCGACAACTTCCATTCGATATGATAGATTGAAATTTTATTACCGCTATCATCCATGAGAAAGTCATCTCCCTGAATGTAAGTGCTCCAACTATTTTGGGTATCAATATTGATTTCTAATGGAGAAATATATGTGAAATTGGCAGTTTTGTATCCCATACTCAAGTCTTCAGGAGTAAATTCACTAAACTGAATTTTATTTTGTGTAACGAAAAGCTCACTTGGGAAAACCGATGTTAACATTGAAATAAAGATGATTGTTCCATATAAAAATCTCATGAATATTTATTCGAGACTTTTAAGTTCAAAAATAGGTGAAAAATTCCATTGTTTGGGTTGGGTGTTATCCCAGCCTACAATTCGCTTGCAATCTATAGAAACAATTGTACTTGATGTGGGATGGTTGTTCTCTATCAATACGATTTCATTAAGAGATAATGGTTTAAAAGGCGAAGCATTCGTTCTGAGTAAAAAGTTATTGTTAGAAATATTCTCACCAAAAACGATGAGTGACCAATTTGTATTACTTTTAATTTCCAACTCTACACAATTTTCTAGGAGAGAATAGCCTTTATCTAAATTGACACTTTTTAAGTTTCCAAATTCTTTTTGATTTATGATTGATAAATGTTGAACGTGAGATAGATGTATATCAGCATCAATTCTTTGAATAGAGTTTGAAATTAGTAGCCCAAATAAGACAATTAACGGAGCTATATAGTGAATTGGAGTATTACTCTTCATCTTCAGGGTTAAGGTATTCAAAAATGATTTCACCTGCCACAAGCTGAGATCCCCCATAGTCAATAATTGCCAATGCTGAATATTCTCCACTTAGCAAGTCATTTGGGACTTGTACACTAAAGTTTCTTTTTTCCAGAGGATAAACTTTCGGGATTTCACCCAATTCTATTTTTTTTACGGTTAGTCCGTCAATATCTCTGAATTCGAGCCAGCCCGTACAGTTTGAGATTGTATTCCCATTATTAAAAAAGCTGAAATCAATAAATCCACTGCTTTGATTGTCATTATAAGTAAAATCAATAGATTCGATAATACCACTTTTTTCAGATGTGCCCGGAACGGTTTGAGTTATAAGTATTCCCACTCGCATATTAATATTTAGTTGAAAAGATATTCCTTCGAATTCATGTACTTTTGGTTCAGGTGTAGAGGTTTCTTCGATATACAAGTTTGACCAATATGTGCCTTTTGCAGAATCTGGAACATTCATGCTAATTCGAATGGATCGAGCCTCATTTGCGGCCAAATTTAAAATACTGGGCGTAAAAAAAATCCAATCTGAAGCCGATCGTTCAAATGTACCGGGAAGTGCTTCAGCTTCATTGCCATCAATAAAGGCTTTATCTTTTAAGTATATAGATAATTGTAGAGGGGAATCCTTATTGTTTAGAACATCAATTGTAGTCACAGCAGATTCATTATTGATGATGTAATTATCGATAATCATGGGGGAAACCTGAAATTGCCCATATAAAAAACTTGAAATTCCGAAACAGAAAATCAAGTTTGACAATTCTAGGAACCTTTGTGATAAAGATTTCATGTTACTCCTAGGAATATTTAAGTAATGTGGATTATTGGGATGCTACCGTTATGGTAATGGCGAGTGTATATGTTCCAGGAATATCAGTATCCCAGTCTAACAAAATTTTACCGTCCAAATCAAAGGCTGCATTTTCAACGCCATGAGAAGAGCCTGACCCGCTTGTGGTTCCACCAGAGGCAATTATGACTCCACTTGTTGTGGCCGCTTGATATGAATCATGAGAATTTGCAACAGCCAATCCCCCAGAGGTATATCCGGTCGTTATATTGTTTACCGTAATCAAAAAATCTGAATCAGATCCATTTGCCTGTTTTGTACCTATATATCCTGTAGGTAGCGTCCAGGTACCTTTTGTCGCAGTAATATTGAATGCGTAATTAGCATCAAAGTCAGACACTGCAATAATATCAGTGAAAATAAGTGCGTCTCCATCATAAGAATTTATATTTACGGTAGAAAAATCAGGGGCGGTTGTGGAACTAGTCCAAGATGCGCAAAATGGAATTGCGCCTGTACCAGTAACCGTAACATCTGCGTCAGTATCTCCCATTAAAAAAGAAAGAATAATTATATATTTACATATTCGAGTAATTGATTTCATAAAATAACCCCTAATAATTAGTTACTGTAAATTGTAATGACAAGGCATAACTGCCTTTTATATCTTTCGACCAATCTAATAAGACTCTACCATTAATGTCTCCTGTTGCTCCAGAAACAGAACCAATGGATTCAATAATATGATCACCTGCATTTGTAATCGGGGTGAAGGAAGTAGCAAAATTTGAACCTGAATAAGCCACCAAGTTTGACAAATTATCGACTTGTATTTGAACATCACCATCAGTATTACTCTTATTGCCAATATACCCTGTGGGTAACGCAGACCATCCATTATGTTTGGCCGTAATTTTTATCTGTGAGTTTGATGAAAGCTCACTTATCACGACTAAATCTTGTATTTCAATGTATCCAATGTCAAATGCAGAAATATTTATGGTGGAAAAATCTATTGCTACTCCATTCCAGTTGATACTGGTCATATCTCTATCATCACCAGAAAAATTAACTTGAATCTGATTGTCTTTGTACCGACAAAATGATAATGAAATAAATGTAATAATTATTAAAAGATGATTTCTCCAAAGCATTTCACGAATTAAGCTATCTTCTTTAAGAACCTTGTTCAACAGAGATTGTTAAATCAATAGAATATGCACCAGGGATATCAGTTAGCCAATCAAACAAAATTCGAGCATCAATATCAAAAGCACCATCTTCAACGCCATGTGAATTGGCACCTCCAGAAATTACTTCAGTTGCAACTTCAGTTAAACCGGTATATGAATCACCGAAAGTGCCTGATTGGGAAAGCCCTTCAGTGGCATCGCTATATCCTGCAGAAGTTACATTTACTTTTACTAAAAATTGCCCAATATCAGTACCACCAGTATTTTTTCTAAGTGTAGCATCACCGGCTGTAGTATAGTTTGCAGGGAGTGTCCACGCACCCTTTAATAGTTTTACCACAAATTTATGATTTGCATCAAAGTCATTACATAGCATGATATTAGGCAAATCCATATAGTTGGTTACTGAAGATTCGGTAACGCGATCATAATCGTCATCTATTACATTAGCGAAACTTGCTGTACCTTTAGTAAAATCTACGGAAGCATCTTGACCGGTACCTTCTGAGTTGAAAGAAACAATAAATGGAACGCTACCAGCAACGGTGACCGTAACTGGACCATCATTTACCCCAGAAAATAAACAGCTAAAAAGCATTAAGGTTAATATTCTTTTCATCTTGTATTGACTCCTTGTTAAGTTAAAGTAATAATATATATAGAGAAATATATTTTAAACTTATAACAAGTTTATGAGAATACATACAGATAAATATTTATTATTTAGTATGATAACGGTAAGCTTTTTTGAGGGGTTAGGTCATTTATTAAACGATTTTCTGTTCAAAATTTAAAATATATTCTTCAATGTTTTCTCTTTTTTTGATGAAAAATGAATACTAATTTTCAGTTATGAGAATCACCCCTCTACAATTAGCTACCTTATTAATATTGGTAGGTTGCAACCAAGATCAAAATCGATTTGATGTGAAGTCACGCGAATTCAACCAAAAGAGTTCTCATCATTATTCTGAGAAATTTGATAATAGAAATGAAGATGGAATTGAGTTTGAATCTCCAATAGATTCTATGAAACCTAACATTAAACCTGAACCCGTACAGGAAACACCACAATTAACAAATAATGAGCAGTCTGATGATGTAGGAATGTTTGCAGGTTTTTTTAGTATTTTCTCATCATCAGAGGTGAAAATGGATTCATTAGACAAGGTAATTAACGATTGTGAGGAAAGATTATATACGAGTGCAGATGCTGCAAATTCACAGCAGAGTGCCATTAATTCTTTGATTGGTGAACGGAATTATTTATTGAGACAATTAGATTCATTACAGACTGCAATTGTTCAGTCTAAAAAAACATCAAACAAACGAGTGGTAAAATTGGAAGATGATCAGAGAAAATTAAAATCACTTATTGAACTTTTATCTTCGGAAATTGAATAATGAGGTTTCTTTTATTGTTTTTCATTCTGTTTCACATTGGATGCGAGTCAAATAGATTCGAAAATTGGAACGAGATGAAAAATAAGATTACAATGCAAGAATCTGAAATTGAACAATTAGAACAGCAACTTTCCCAGAATAATGAAAATTATTCTGGATTAATAGAAAAAGTTAATGCTCTTAAGAAGGAGATAGACACAAAAAATCAACGCTCAAATAAAGAAATAGAATCTCGTATATATACCATCCCTTTTATTCCTCAAATAGATAAAGTCGATCTTTCAAGGCTAATGGGTAAAAAAAATGGACTTTATGAAGTTGAGCTAATAAATATTGAAGCATTGAAATTTACTTCAAAAGATAAAAATATAGATTTTCAACTTACATTATCTACGAAATTATTGAATGAAAATAAAGTGCCGCTGAATGGATTGATAAGCTATTATCAATATTCTACCCCAGATAAAGGGATAATAAATTCTACAAGTTCAAAATTAATAGTGGATGATCAAAGTCCACATATATTTTTAGAAGGAAATGAGTTATATCAAATTTCAGGGAAATTGGTGCTTAAAGTATCGGGTAAATTTTAGATTAAACTCACGTTGGTTTTTAATAGAGCAGGATTATAAATTATACACCAATTATTATTAACAATATTTCATTATAACTAAAAGGCTGTGAGACATTGCTCTACACAAAACTTCTTAACTTAACAATTCCCCTAACTACATTCGGAGGCTTTAATGCATAAATCGACTTTAATTAGTTGTTTACTTTCAATTTTACTTTTCACAGGATGTGAAGAATCACCAACATCAGTCCAAGCTAGTGATGCAGTTTACACTACATTTGGTGCAAGTTTTGATGATGAAGGTACGGCGGTAACTCAAACTCCAGATGGTGGATACCTCGTTGTGGGTAACAGCTATAGTGCTGAAACCCTTACAGACATGTATGTAATAAAAACCAATAGCAATGGGGAAGCTGTATCAGATTCTATTTTTACAGCAATTACAGATGATGTGGTTACCTCTTTCGATTTAATATCAGATGTTAAGGTGCTTGCTGATGGAGGTTATATTCTAGTGGGTAGTAAGTTTTCAACAACCACTAATTATGATGTATGGTTAGTAAAATTAAATGCAGACCTTAGTGTAGCATTTTTTAAAACATTTGATGGTGGTTCAAGTAACGGGAATGACTTTGGTTACTCTGTTAATTTATGTGATGACAATGGGTTTGTTATAGCAGGAAAAACTTTTGGTTCAAATGGATATGACATGTGGATTATTAAAACAGATGCGGACGGTGAATTAGTCACTGCTTTTGGTACAGGTGGGAAGCTTAGTGTTGATGGAACATCAAATGGTAATGATGCTGCATATAGTGTAAGTCAAACTAATGATGGTGGTTATATTGTTACGGGTGAGGCAAGAATCACAGGTAATAGTGCTGATATGATAGTGGTAAAATTAAATTCTGTTGGTGCATTGAATACATCATTTGACACAGATGGAATGGCCACTTTTGGTAGTACATTAGATGAAACTTCTAAATTTGTACAAGAAACGTCTGATGGTGGTTTTATTCTGGTTGGAAATAGTTTTTCCAGTGGATCGGGACAATCTGATATTTATATTGTTAAGATTAGTGATGACGGTGCAAAAGTTTGGGACACCTTTATAGGTAGTACTAGAAACGATTTTGCAAATTGTGTTCAACAAACAACTGATGGTGGGTTTATAATTGTAGGTAATACTTACTCAACAAGTAGTGATGTATTTGTAGCGAAGATATTCCCCAATTCTCAAGGCGAAGTTGAATGGCAGTCCACATTTGGCGGTGATTTTGATGATGTGGGTAACTACATTTCTCAAACCAATGATGGTGGGTACATTTTAACGGGAAGTACTTATACTGCTGATAATATGAACCAAGTACTATTGATAAAATTAGATGCTAATGGTTCTCAAGAGTATTAATCTAAGGACTTCCATGAAAATAATCAGCTTAATTGCCCAGTGTTATCTACTTATGGGAATTCTTTTCTCGCAAGGGTTTGATTCACTTAACTTGCTTGACATTGGGAATGAAATTCAACAGCTTGAGAAACAATATGAAAAGTTACCTCAATTATTCAATAGTAAATTGCTTCCAATATATGAAGATAAATTAGATAAACGACTATCGGTTAATCCCACAACCCATGAAAGTAGAATTAAAGTTGAGAATCCATCATATCATTGGTGTATGTCAAAACTCTATTTACTCTCAGGTAATGATGCTAAACTACGAGAACATTATGTTAGATATCTTGAATTGATAAAAGATAATTCAGATATCCCAATGTTGTTCCAACAACCTATTCCCATTACTAAATTGGTTGTGAGTGAAGTTGTAACCCCCTCTTTAGATGTAGTTACAGAAAATGATACAGAAGAATCCGTCACTTCAGAGTCTGATTCTGATGAGGGAATAAAAAAAACCATATCACCCACCAAAAAAATAACCAGAGAAGATGTTAAGGAATCTAATCAACTTGTTAAATTAACAGATTTTAGTAAAGTTGGTATTTATTCAATTTCTGATTTAATGGATCATATTGCAGGAGTGCAATCCATTCATCGGGGTGCTGCTGGGAGTCAATCTACTCTTCGGGTTATAGGTGGGGGTGCAAATCATATTGTGTTTTTGATAAATGGAATGCGTTCCTTCCATTCAAATGTTATTTTTGATAGCTTTAATTTCCCCTTTGATATTGATGATGTTGAATATGTTGAAGTTGATTTATCTCCATCATCACACAAGTACGGATTTTCAGCAACGGGAATAGTGGTAAATTTTTTACTTAAAAATTATGATTCATTTGCAACCCATCTAAATTTTCAAAGTGGTGATTACTCCCATAACAAAATTCACGTAGATGCGAATTTACCCATTGGAGAAAGTAATCATACTATTTCATATTCAGGGATTAGCAATGGTGGATATGTATATAATTCAGATATTTCTTCATCAAAACTATTGTATCGATATTCTTTGAAAGATGATAATTCCACAGCCAATTTAACGTTTGGAACTCATTCTGATGAGCATGGAGTATTATTGCTTTCCAGTGATTCTGTGTATCCCACCGAAAAATATAATAGCTTATTTTTTGATTCTCGTTTATCCTGGAAGTTTGGATCTATGGATTTAAATTCGCACACCCATTGGAATGAAAATGAATATAGTTATTTGGTGGGTAATTCAACACACAATTTCACCATTACAGATTTAGGATATGATTTTGAGGGTGAGCGTACTTCTGCAAATAATTTATATAATTTTGGATTTTCAGCTGCACGAGAAACAATATTAGATTTATCTGAATCAGAACAACAACGTGATCGAGTAAACTTATTTTATAATTGTTTGTCAAATAGAGGGGACCTCACCTACTCAGATGGGCTTTCTGCAAATTATTTTGAGGGTTTTGGTTGGAATTATTCATTCGGATTTAAATTAGACTATCAATTATATAGTGATGTAGGTGTTCACTATCAGTATGATAGCGGATATAAGTTACCCTCTGCTTTTGAACAATTCTCTGATTTCAGCGCTTGGAAAGGAAATAGTGCTCTTGAATCTGAGAAAGTTAAAACAACTCAGATTGGTCTTGAGGTTGAAAACGATATATTAAATGTGGATGTTTCTCTATTCTACAAATCTACTCAAAATGCAATTGATTGGCAGTATTTATTGGCGGATGAAAATTGGATTGGTGTAAATATCCCTGAAGTAAAAGTTAATGGTCATCAAATTTCAGCCGATGTAAATATTGAGTCTTTTCCATTAATCGGATTTATTTCACAAGTTGAATTAGATTATACATTTATAGATTTATCTCATGAGGCGGGGGAGTATCGCTATACTTCTAATTATTTGACACATCAATTTAGGTCAAGTTTTGATTACAATCTATTTTTTGGTCTATCCCAATCATGGTTTATTAGATATGAAGATCCAGCACAGTTTGCTTCTCGTTGGTTGACGGATACGGTGATTAATTTACCTATTTGGCTACTTAATACTTCATTCTCTATAGAAAATATTTTGGATGTTAATTACCAGGATGAACTGGGCTTTGATGCTTCAGGAAGATGGATGAAATTTGGGCTACAATTTCAATATTAAAATTGAATAGATAATACTGAATTTAAACGGGGTAAAATTCTTAATTTTACCCCGTTTGTTTTATCAATATATTAATAACTACCAAAGGTTAAAATGTCAAATCATAAATTTCAAACTGAAGTATCTCAACTTCTACATTTAATTATACATTCTTTATACTCTCATAAAGAGATTTTCTTGAGAGAGCTAATATCAAATGCATCTGATGCTTTAGATAAGTTAAAGTATTTAACTTTAACCGATGATTCACTAAAATCGTTGAAGTTTGAACCCAAAATTGATATTGAGTTTGATAAAGAAAATATGAAATTAACCATTACCGATACCGGTATTGGAATGAATGAAGACGATTTGAATGAACACTTAGGGACCATTGCCCGTTCAGGAACAAAACATTTTATTGACAAACTTTCTGGTGATGATAAAAAAGATTCAAATTTGATTGGTCAGTTTGGTGTGGGATTTTATTCTTGCTATATGGTGGCAGATAAAGTTGAGGTTGTATCTTGTAAGGCAGGTGAAGATAAAACATTCAAATGGGAGAGTGATGGTAAAAGCGGGTATTCTATTACAGAAGTAGATGCGCAATCAGTAGGTACTTCAATTACTTTATTCTTGAATGAAAATGGAGCTGAGTACACTAGTCGCTGGTCAATAGAAGAAATAGTAAAAAAATATTCAAATCACATTTCCTTCCCAATATTTATTCATTTTACAGAAGAGAAGACAGATGATAAAGATAAGAAAACGGTAGAAGACAAAGTTGAACAAATTAATGCAGCATCCGCATTTTGGAAACAATCCAAAAGTAGTTTGAAGGCTGAAGATTATAACTCTTTTTATACCGCTATTGGCAATGATTACCAAGAGCCCATGTTCTATATCCATACACAAGCGGAAGGTGCATTAGATTATACCACGCTTTTTTACATCCCTCAGAATGCACCGCAAGATATGTATCAACCTGACTACGCTCCAGGTGTAAAATTATATGTAAAACGTATATTTATTACGGATGATGAAAAAGAACTCATGCCAACCTATTTACGCTTCTTAAGAGGTGTGATTGATACTGAAGACTTACCATTAAATGTGAGTCGTGAAATCCTTCAACAAAATAAAATTTTGTCTAAGATTCGTACAAATTCTGTTAAGAAAGTATTGAGTGAATTTAAATCAATGACAAAGGATGTTGAAAAGTATAATACTTTTTATGAACAGTATGGTCGTCCATTAAAAGAAGGTTTGTATCAAGACCAAGAAAATAGAGAAATTTTATTAGAATTAGTTCGTTTCAAAAGTACAAAGAGTGATGGATTAATTTCATTTTCTGATTATACAGACGGCATGAGTGGAGATCAAAAAAATATTTATTATATAACGGGTGGGAATGAAGCAACATTGAAAAGTTCACCATTATTAGAAATGTATAATAATAAAGGTGTAGAAGTCTTAATTCTTGATGATGATATTGACGAAATCATTATTTCAGGCGTACCTAAATATAAAGATTTTCAACTTAAGTCGGCAACGCATAGTGATGCTGCAGAAGATATTAAAGACGAAACCAGTAAAACTATTGAAAAAGCGGTTAAACCCCTCATCAAAAAAATTAAAAAAATCTTGGGTGACCAAGTTAAAGATGTGACATCTTCCACCCGCTTGACAGAATCACCCTCATGTATAGTGACCGATCAAAATGATCCAAGCGTACAAATGAGAGAGATGATGCGATCTATGGGCCAAGCAGGGAATATGCCTGAACCCAAGCCCATTTTAGAAATTAACCCTGAACATTCTATTGTTAAGCGATTAACCGAAATGAAAAAGGGTAAAGCCTTTGATAATATTTGTCAAATACTTTTAGATCAAGCATTATTGGTAGATGGGGTGAAGTTAGATAATCCAGCAGAATTTGTTGGCCGATTAAACTCTGTATTGGAAGAATCAATTTAAAGGAGAAAAATGTCAGAAACATATTCACCTTTCGTGAAATTTACATATACAATACTTGACCCTGAAGGATTACCTCAGCAGAAATCGTGGTTACTTAATTTGTCCTACGTAGTTAGTATTGAGTCTGGTAATAATAATGATTTAAAAGTTTACATGAGCAATGATCAAATTATTATTATTGAATTGGGTCATGATTATTTGGCCACGGATATAATGAATGAAGTCTTAGACTTATCCGCTGAAGGGTTAGATTATAGTGTGTATAAAATAAATAGCTTTGAAAAAAAGTAGAAAAAAACTAAAAAAATATCATCCAAGAATTAGCTTATTATTTTATGTAAGCATCGTCCCCCTATTTACATCATGTGTCTATTATAACACCTTTTATAATGCTGAAAAGTCATTTGAAAATGCGACTAAAATAATTGAAGAATCCCCACTTTTAGAAGAGAGTGAAGTTCCTCCGCAGGCAAAAAAACTATTAGATGAATCTATTGCAAATAGTTACATTGTTTTAGAAAAGTATCCTGAAAGTAAGTATGTTGATGATGCATATTTCATCATTTCAAAGTCTCGGTTTCTCAAAAATGAATATCCATTATCGATTGAATATCTAGATCGCCTGATTGGTGAATTCCCATCCAGTGAATATTTAAATGAAGCAAAAATTTGGAAAGCATATTCACACTTCCGAATGGGAATGGTAGATTCATCTAAATCAGAGTTAAACAATATTTTGGAACAATTAAAATTGACTCCAAAAGAGAAACTCATTACACTAAAGTTTCAAGCTGAATTAGCATTGGCTGATGGTGAAATCGAAACTACATTATCGTTATACGAAGAGGCAATTCGATTATCTCGAAAACCTTCAAATAAAGTGGCAATTTATATGAAGTTGATTGATATTGCAGAAAAAAATGAGTTATTTCCACGCATGATTGAATATTTAGATAAGCTCTCGCAAGTAGCTTCAAGCCAAATAAAGTTAGATGCGAAGATGGATTGGATTAAGTATAACCGTCAATTAGGATATTATAATGAAATAGTAACTGAAATTGATAATTTATTAGGTCAATCTGAATATCAATCTATTTTTATGAAATTAGAACTAGAACAGGCAAAAGTATATTTAGACCAAAAAGATTTTGAAACAACTAAACTTTTGCTGAGTGATTTTACATCAAATTATGAGCGGAAAAATGAGTCTGCAGAAGCATTTTATCATTTAGGGTATATTGCATTGATGGAGGACTTTGATCTTATTTTAGCAAAGGATTATTTTGATTCAGCTAAGAAAGAGAAATCCAGCTCAAAGTATGGAAAAAAAGCCAAAGATATGAAAGTTGTAATTGAACAGTTTACGGCATTACAAGAAGAATATGAATTTAGGATTGAAAACCCTGAATCTGAAGAAGAAACTTTAGAAGACACAACGGTTGTTATCCCTGAAGAAGAAATGGAAAATACATTCTCACGTAGTCGTGAACATATGAGTATGCCTATGGGTCGAGGTAGTAAAGATGCGACTCCAGATTCGCTCTTGTTTACAATTGCTGAAAAGTTAATGTTCGATTTTAATAAAGAAACCCTCGCCTTAGAAAAGTTTAAATTATTAGTGGACCAATTTCCAGATTCAAAGTTTAGGTCTCAGTCAATTTTTGTACTCTCACATTATTATCCTGATGAAGATTGGAAGAATACCTTAGCAATAGAATACCCTGAATCATCATATTTGAATATGGTGAGTGATCATGCTGATACATTAAATACGATGACGTCAAAGCGAGATAAAGTTTGGGATCTCATTTCGATTTCATTTGATTCCACAGCCACTTCTTTTTACAACTTATATTCCGTAGAGAATGACACCGTTTCATTATATTATTATTCATTTATTTTGGATCACTATTTGAATGATTTGGATGGCGCTATCACGAATTATCAAGAGTATGTATCTTTTGGAGGCACGGATGAATTCACCAGTATTGCTAAGAATAGAATAAGTGAAATAGAAGAAAGTATATTTATTGAAGAAGAATTAGTCCGCCAAAAGTTGAATTATTCAAATGCCATTGAGTCTTATTTTTCAGGTGAGCCCATTGATTCGGTAATTACTATTTTGGACTTAGCATTAGAAGGTCGTCACTCTGAATTTAGAACATCAGCACAACGGATTAAGTCGGCATTCTCAAATATTAATGCATTCAATTTACTAATAACCCCTGATTCTACAGGACAGATAGATTCACTCATACAAACCAAGTTAGATTCTATTTATTACAGTTTGGGTGATATTTTTGATTATGATTTAGGATTGACTGATTCGGCTCAACATTATTATAAGAAAGTATTGAATGACTTTGAACAATCAAATTTTAGATTTGAATCATTGCGGGCCATGAATGAGTTAGATTCTAATGGTGTGTGGGGAACATTGATTTCTGTAGAATTTCCGGATAGTTTGATGGTGGTAGATTCAACTCGTTCTGTAAAAGGTATTATTAATGATTCATTAGATGAAGATTTTGTTGCATCTCAAAATGATTTATTAAATTTTTTAGTAGATGCTTCAGATAATTTTGTGCAACCTGAAATTGATTCTCTACAATTTGAAGATGTTTCAGATTCAATAGTGGTTGAGTTCAATCTACCTGAATTCCCAATGATAGAAGAAATACTTCCTGATATTCCTGAACGTGTAGAATTAGTGGAGGAAGAAATAATCTCTCCGACGGTAGAAGACTCTATTAAATCAGTTATAACAGATACTCTTTCAATGCCTTTAACTAATACTGATACTAATATGGTAGTACAGACTATTTCAGAATTTCCTGTGGATAGTACATGGGTAGAGTATATTATTTTATACGGTGAATCATTGCGGAGTATTTCACAAAAAGAATTTGGCACTGAAGAATATTGGAGTTTGATTTATGAGTGGAATAAAGAAATAATGGATGAAAATCCAGCTTTAATATTCCCTTATCAAATCTTGAAACTTCGTAAACCGGCATCATACGAAATTGAAATTGTTAGTGATGATTTATATATTGTTTCAACAGGAGAAACTTTATGGAGTATTGCTAAATCAATTTATAAAGATGAATATGCGTGGTCAATTTTATTGCATGATAACAAAGAAAAATTAGAAGATCCAGACAAAATTTTTCCTGGATATCCGTTGGTGATTAGAACACAATTAGTAGAATCGAGGGATGAGAATTGATACTCAACGAACTTGCAATAGTTGAATCCACAAAAAATATTGCGTCTAATACATTTCAAACATTCTTGAAATCGCCTCAAATTTCTGCATCCATAAAACCAGGGCAATTTATAAATATACTGCCTTCAAATAATTGGGATAAAATGATGCGTCGCCCCATGAGTGTTGCCAGTCAAAAGGATGGTATCATCAGTATTATTTATAAGGTGGTGGGCGAAGGTACTGAGTTGATGCAGAATTGGTCAGTTGGCGATTCGGTCGATTTGATTGGACCGTTGGGTAATTACTGGGATGGTTATTCTGATAAATTGTCTATTCTGATTGGTGGTGGTGTTGGAATAGCCCCAATTTTAAATTTACATAACCATTTGGCTGATGAGGGTGAGAATAAGGTGCTCATCATGGGAGCTCGAAATTCAGGTGAACATTTTATTGATCATAATCCCCAAAATGGAATTTTCATGACAACAGATGATGGCAGTTTGGGAATCCATGGTAATGTTTTAGAACCGCTAAAATTAGCTCTGGAAAAGGTTGATTCTCAAAATGTGAAGATTTTTGCATGTGGCCCTCCCGCAATGATGGAGGCGGTACGTCAATTTTCAATTAGTCAAAATATAGAATGTGATTTGGCATTGGAAACCTTAATGGCATGTGGTTTTGGTATTTGTCAAGGGTGTACGGTAGAGTTTGAAAAGAAGCAGGAAACCACAGAGCATAGTTACCGAAATCGCTTCGGTTTAGTATGTATGGATGGCCCTATTTTTGAATCGAAGGAGATTAAGTCATGTCATCTGTAAAATTTGGGAAAGTAGATTTTTCATCACCCATATTAGTGGCGAGTGGAACTTATGGGTACGGTCATGAAACAGCATCCATGGTGGATGTGAATGGTATTGGTGGCATTGTTACCAAATCAGTTACGCGACATCCCCGAGAAGGGAATCCACCTCCTCGCATTGCTGAAACTTCATCAGGAATGCTAAACTCTATAGGTTTAGCCAATGTAGGTGTGGAAGAATATTGTAAATCTAAACTTCCATATTTAAACGAGCTCAATACAAAAATTATCATTAATATTGCTGGCACGGCTGTAGAAGATTATGTTGAGACGCTCCAAATATTAGAGGCGGCTGGTGGAAACCATGTTGGTTATGAAATTAATATTTCATGCCCAAATGTAAAAGAAGGTGGAATGTCATTTGGTGTGAGTGCTAAAATGACTGAATCATTAACTTCAGAATTACGAAAATGTACATCTAAGCTTCTTATTATGAAACTTAGCCCCAATGTTACCGCTATCGAAGATATCGCTTTAGGGGCTGAAAATGGCGGTGCGGATGCAGTCAGTGCCATCAACACATTGGTGGGTATGGGGATTGACATTAAAACCAGAAAAATGAAAATCAATACTACATTTGGTGGACTGTCAGGTCCTGCTATAAAACCAGTGGCATTGGCAAATGTTCACAAAGTTTATAAGGCTGTAAAAATTCCCATTATTGGTTTGGGTGGAATCAGCTGTGTGGAAGATGTAATTGAGTTCATTTTAGCCGGTGCAGATCTAGTCCAAATTGGAACACTCAATTATCGTGAACCAGGTATTGCCATTCGCTTAGCTCAAGAATTGGATCAATATTGTAAAGATAATAATTTATTATCAATCCATGATTTAAAAGGTTTAGCGGAAAATCATTAAGTAATGTTCAAGGTTCTAATATTATTATTTCTATTTTGGAGTTGTACACCAGCACCTCGCTATAAGTCTGGACATCAACGTCCAGCATCTCAAAAAACTAAGAAGAGTAGTAAAGTAAAATTTATTCCCGTTACAAAAGCGCCCACATTAGCGGAGTTTGATACATCCAAAAAAGTATATAAGGGAATATCATCTTATTACGGGAAAGCCTTCCATGGTAAGCTGACGGCAAATGGTGAGATTTTTGATATGTATGGTGTTACCGCTGCTCATAAAACTATGCCCTTGAACACCGTGGCAAGAGTTACAAACTTAGCCAATAATAAATCACTCATTCTACGAATTAATGATCGCGGACCTTATGTGGAAGGACGAATGCTAGATTGTTCCTACGGTGCGGCGAAAAAATTAGACTTTCTAAATTCAGGTACCGCTGAAGTTAAAATCGAAGTAATTGAGTGGGGCGATAACAAATATATGCACCACTAAAAACATCCCTTTTTAGAAAGAACCTGTTACATAAATCCTATTTTCTATTTCCCAAACCATTTCTACATTAAAATGATGAATTATGAGAGGAAGTATAGTATTGAAGCATGACTATAAGATACTATTGGTTTGCATGATTAATTTTTTGTTGCCCAATAATGTTTATGTGGCACTCCAAATGTTTGATCAGGTTGCAATTTTAGATGCTGATTCAGAGCAAATTGTATCTTTAATTGATATTGATTTGGATGAAAATTCAGGTTCTAACCAAAATAACACGCCCCATTTTATAGCCATTGATGAAACCAATGGATTTTGGTTTGTCTCCACTATTGCCAGTGGTTATGTTGGGAAGTTCAGTTTAGAAACGAATATTTTATTAGATAAAATTTTTGTAGATGATTCCCCTGCGATTCTTACACTGGATGAAATGAATAAAAAAATATACTGTTCTCGAATGATGCCAATGGGTGGAATGATGGAAGGCGCAGAATCTACAATTATCCAAGAGATTGATTATTCGGATACCACATTATTAAATTCAAATGAATATATTATTCCATCACCAGCTCCACATGGAATTTCAATCAATACTGATGGAAGTGAAGTGTATGTATCCAGTAATACAGCAGATTGGTTATATAAAATAATTCCAGAAACGGGTGAAATTATTGGCACGGTCATGGATGCAGATATTTCAAACCCATCAGAAATTGTGACACATCGGCTAAAACCAATACAATGTTTATCCGTTTCAGATAGTTTATTATTTGTCACATGTTCAGGTGGTTTATGGGTTGATCCATGGACGGGCCAGCAAACTCAGATTCCGGGTCAAGTTCAATTATGGAATTCTAACTCTATGAGTTTGATTGATTCTTATGAATTTGAATGGAATTCGTCGCCATGGCATATTATAAATTCCCCCATATCTGAAAAAGTTTACGTAGCTCTTTCAGGTGATCAACTTTATGAGGGTAGTGCAGGAGTGGTTCAATTAGACTATTCTAATTTAGCTATATCTCAAAGTTGGTTTACTACACATGAAATATTTCAGTCCCTTCATGGAATTGATATTTCTCTTGATGGAGAAACTATTTTTGTAAGTGGTAGATCTGATGGTCATTTACATATTTTTGATACTGAAGATGGAGCACTCTTAAACTCAATCCCTTTATCCACAAATCCATCTATGGTGATGGCAGGCGGAGTGGCAACAGTAAAAGGGCAAGCTGATTTATTAGGTGATGTTAATTATGATTCGGTGCTTGATATTTTAGACATCGTTCAGATTGTAAATTATATTTTAGGCTCTGGAGATATTCATCTCCACACTGCGGATATGAACAATGATGGTATCATTGATATTTTAGATTTAGTGAATTTGGTAAATATTATCCTGCAATGAAATTTTTGATACCATTATCATTTTGTTTTATAATATTGAGTGTGGTTTTTGCTGAATGCAATAACACCTCCCTTGCTGATCATAATAATGATGAAATCTTAAATATTTTAGATGTAGTGAGTATGGTTGATTTGGTTATGGAAAATGATTCTTTTACTGAGGTAGAATTGGAATCAACCGATATTAATCAAGATGGGATTGTTGATATTTTAGACATAATTAAATTAGTGAACAAAATTTTATGGCCACAGCCAAATTCAGTTTCCATCATAAATATTGAATCTACGTTAGAAAATGTTAATATGGAATGGCAAGTTTCAGACTCCCCTAATTATTATATGTATAAATTGTATTATTCATCCGCTGACTCCATGGAAAATAGAGAACTACTTCATGAATTATGGGATAAGAATATGACCCAAGTTGAAATTTCAGGGCTAAGCCTCTATAATGATAAATGGTTTTGGGTGGATGTGGTTGATTATTGGGGCTGTACCTCAGCCAGTTCATCATATAAAATTGATAATATTGAAAAAATATATGAACTTGATGCAACAGGGAATATTATTCATTCTGAAATGATAATTGAAGATTTTGCACCGTCAACTACGTGTATTCAATGTCATGAAGATTATGTTCAAGAATGGTCATTATCAAGACATGGTCATGCAATGAAAGACCCTCTATTTTTTAGTTTATGGAATTCTGAGCAACAAAATCATCCTCAAACGGGTGAACGGTTTTGTATTCAATGCCATAGCCCAACTGCATTTGTGACGGGGCAAGATCTATCTGGATTTGAAACTCCGGAAGATTTACTATTGTCACCATTACCTACCCAAATTAAAGAGGGTGTTACATGCACAGTTTGTCACTCCTCTACAGGTTTATCATCAACTTATTTTGCATCTGATGATTTGGCTCCAAATGCTGAATATCATCTATATCCAGGAGAAGGTGTATTTTTTGGGTCCATTCAAAATCCAGAGCCAAATATGTATCATGACTCAGAATATAGCCCCATGTTTGCACGGTCTGAAATGTGTTTGCCATGCCATGATTTAGTTATGCGAGATGTGGAGGCTGAAATAACATTTACAGAGTGGAATAGAATTCCAGGGTTTGCTATGTCAGGGGGTGCCACATGTCAAAATTGTCATATGCCAGAAAAAGAAGATGGAACCCATGACCATTCTTTTATTGGTGTAGATTTAGATTTGAGCTATCCCATGGGAGAAGCACCTCAACATGATGCCGTTCAGTCCATGTTAGAAATGGCGGTAGAATTAGAGTTTGGTGCACCCGGATATGAATTAGCTTCATCAATAGATGCAGGAGAAACATTAGTTGTACCCATAACAGTGACCAGTTTAACGGCGCACAATTTACCGTCGGGAACATCCTTTTCACGAGAAGCGTGGGTAGAATCTGTTATTAAACATAATGGAGAAATAATTTATTCATCTGGAAAAATAGAAACAAATTCTAGTTTATTAAATCGAGAAGAAGAGAGTTTATTATTATTCACATCATTTTTCTTAAATGAGTTTGCAGATACGACCATGTCAATCATGGACACCTATGATATCATTAATGAAACATTGCCCGCTTTAGGCACGAGATATCATTTGTATGAGGTTGAGATTCCCAATGGGATTTCTGGGGAGATTGAAGTAAATATTAGAATGAGATTTAGAGCATTAACACCACTATTATTAGCTGATTTACATGACGACTTATTAGAAAATCAGCCCATTTTTGATATGGCTATGATTAGTGCACAAATTCAATTAATTGGAGATTAATTTGAGAATATTAACAATAATTATGACGATTACCATTTTATTTTCCCGAGAATTAGATGTTCAATTTATTTCTGAAGATGAATGGTTAATGGGATTGCCCGTTGCAGGTGGTGAAGCATTTAGCAATGGCATCATGTATGGAATGGGTTTATACGGAACATCCACCTTGGATGTGAATGATGCAGTGGATGTGGATATACGATTTTCTTCAAATCCTGATAGTGCATCCGCAGCATATGTGTTTTCATCTTCAAATTTAGGTGAACCTATTGGAATTGGAACCTTCCCTGGTTCTGCATGGGATGTGAGTGATATTGAAAACCCCAGACGAATAAATATTTGCTTCTTTGAATCTGATGAAGTTGACCTTATTTGGAATCCTACAAATGTTTCAGGTATGGATATGGAGTATTTACTTATTATGGATTCTGACTATGACTCAACGGGTGAATACTATTCCAATATTGATATTACCAATTCAGATGTACATTATTTTTCCTGGTTACGTAGGTTTGCTGGACAAACATGGTTTTCCTCAGAGCCAGCAAGATTAGAATATCGAAACTATTGGGAGTTCTCTCACTTTGATGTATTGGCAACAGAAAATACAATCATATTAGAATGGGAACATGAGAATCCCCAAATTGAATATGAACAAATTACCCATTATGAAGTGAGAATGAGAACCGAGGGGAGTGAAAATTGGACTTCTCAAACGGTCCCAGTTGAAACTCATCAATTTGAATTTTCAGGGCTCTCCAATGGTATTTCTGTTGAAAGTCAAGTTTTAGGTATAAATAATAATTCGCAGACCATTGAAATGGAATCAGAAATTATAGTTTCTATCCCCATGCCAGTTTGGAGTAATACTACATTATTGGCACAATGGGATGGTGCAGATGATCCATTAGTAGGTGCATCTAAATATAATGATATATGGGGATATACTTCACCGAGTGGTACCGAATTTGCACTTGTTGGCCAGTGGAATGGAACCTCTATTGTGGATATTTCTACCGACCCTGAAAACCCTCAGTTGATTGAATTTATTCAAGGAAGCTATTCTTCTCACCGCGATATTAAATCGTACGGTGAATATGTTTACATCGGTACAGAAGCCAATCGTTCTGATCCTTACAGTGAAGATTTTGATATTATTGAACAGGGTGTACAGGTGGTAGATATGACTGATCCTTTTGATCCCCAATTAGTGAATGAATGGGATGGCGTCGTTCAGTCTCATAATCTTATGAGTGAGGACGACTCATATCTATATGTGATTGGCTCTAATGCAGATGAAGATGCTTGGGGGGTGGCGGATTTAATTGTATTAGATTTATCCGACCCTGAAAATCCAGAGAAAGTGGGTGAGTGGAATGGGGGATATCTTCATGATGTATGTTTAGATGGAGATATTTTATATGGAATGGGTATTTATACAGATTCAATTCATGCCATTGATATCTCAGATAAATCTGCCCCAGAGCTAATTGTTTCATGGGATGGAATCCCCAGCTCGCATGCATGTTGGGTATCAGATGATGGTCATACATTATTTTCTGCTTCAGAAACTGAGCATGGCCATATTATGTCATGGGATGTGAGTGATTTATCAAATATCAATTTCTTAGATGAATGGTATCCTGAATTTGGTGAAGAATGGTCTGTTCATAATATTTTTTATAAAAATGGATTCATCATTGCCAGCTATTATGCATTTGGATTACAAATTATAGATGTGAGAAATCCATATCAAATGGAAACGGCTGGATTTTTTGATACATACCCATATAGTGGTGCAGGACTTTTTGATGGTGCATGGGGAGCATTTCCTTATTTTGAATCAAATCGTATTATTGTTTCTGACCGAAGCTTAGGATTATTTGTAATTGATTTTGATGAAGAAAATTGGACCACACCATTTCAAATGGGTGATATCAATACAGATACGATTGTTGATATTTTAGATATTGTAATGATAGTTTCATATATTATGGATGATACTCCATTTACAGAATCACAACAATTTGTAGCAGATATGAATATGGATGGAATTATTAACATTTTAGATATTATGACCATGGTTTATTTTATTTTACATGGATAATCAGGAGTAATGATGAGAAATATATTATTTATAGTTTTATGTAGTTTTGGATTTTCAGATGCCTTGAATGTTCAATTACTTAGTTTTTTACCCTTTGATGTGGATGCGTCAGATATCACTGGCTTTGCTCAAGATGGTAGAGAATTTGCAGTCATGGGCCTTGTGAATGGTGCAACATTTGTAGATGTAACTGATCCATATAATCCCTTTGAAGTCGGTAGAATATCTGGCTCTAACAGTATTTGGAGAGATTTGAAGTATTGGAATGAACATGTTTACATCGGGACTGAAGCTGATGATGGTATAAAAATTGTAGATGTTTCCAATCTTGATAATCCAGTTTTAGTGAATACCATTACGGATGTGGACAACAGTCATAACGTCCACATTGATGCAGATGGTTTTCTCTATATTGTGGGTGCAGACACGTATGATACTTGGATTTATGACCTTACTGACCCTGCACAACCGGAGTTAGTCGGAACATGGTCAGGAGAATACCTCCATGATATTGAAGTGTATAATGATAAGCTCTATGGCGCCGCCATATATTCTGGACTTTTTTATATCATCGATGTCAGTGATAAGTCAAATCCACAAACATTGATATCATTTGATACAGGTGGAGGTTATGTGAGCACCCACGATTGTGCCATCACTGCTGACGAACAGTATTTAATTACAGCAGATGAAACTACAGGTGGTCATATCAAAATTTTTGATATTTCAGATTATAGCAATATAAATCATATTAGCTCATATTCTACCCCTGATAATGAAACGCATACTTCACACAATGTATATATTCAAGAGAGTACAGGATTAATGATTATCTCGTATTACGCAGATGGTACTCGATTTGTTGATATATCGGATCCGTATAATCCACTTGAAGTGGGGTATTATGATACCACTGAAATAGAAGGGTTATATCCGGGGAATTGGGGGACGTATGTTGATCTTCCCAGTGGAAACGTTATTTCCAGTGATATTGAGCAGGGATTATTTGTCCTAAAATTTGGTGGTTTATCTATTGAACATACCCCTATGGCAGACACCAATATTGATGCCCCCGTAACAATTTCAGCAACGGTTACATCAATGACTTCAATTATTGAAGATGTTACTCTTCATGTGAACCTGAGTAATGAGTGGTCTGCCGTGAACATGGCCCCAAGTATAGATGATGCATTTAATGCTGAAATTGACAATGAGAACCATGCTACCGTTGTGAGATATTATATTACCGCAACAGATGATGGTGAGAATAATGCTCGATATCCAATTGAGGGTTATTTATTGTTTACTTTAGGTGAATTAGATGTGAGTGCTGAGTTTGACTTTGAATCTGGTTCACAACAATGGATTGCAGGCAGTCCTTCAGATAATGCTTCTGCAGGTTTATGGGAATGGGGGAACCCTAATGGTACTGCAGATCAGTTTGATGAAGTACAGCCAGAAGATGACCATACTGTAAATGGGACTCAGTGCTTTGTCACGGGAAATAGCAGTAGCTCCCTGGGCTCTGATGATGTGGATAATGGTAAAACCACATTATTATCGCCAATTATTGATTTAGCAAATATGGATGATGCATTACTTTCTTATTGGAAATGGTACGCCAATGATGGTGGAGATAATCCTGGAAATGACCATTGGTATGTAGATGTGAGTAATGATGGGGGCAGTACGTGGACAGAATTAGAAAATACATCATCATCTTGGCGTGAATGGCAACAAAAGCGAATTCTACTTTCTGAATATACTTTATTGTCAAATGCTATGCAATTTAGATTTATTGCAGAAGATATACAGTATAATGGTGATAATGGCAGTGGGGGTTCTATTGTAGAAGCAGCCATTGACGATGTACTTATTCAATCAATTCATTATAGTGAATGTATAAATGATGGTGATGTAAATAATGATGGTGGTGTGAATGTATTAGATATAGTGAATACGGTAAATGCTATTTTAGATGAAACTCCAATGACAGATGAATTTTTCTGTGCTGCAGATATTAATCAAGATTTAGTGGTTAATATTTTGGACATCGTCATCATGGTGAACCTGATTTTGGAATAATTAATGGTTTTGTGGGTACTCATATTTATTACGTCCATGTGGGCAATTGATTTTGATTTCAATATTTCTACTGAGATTATAGTTGAGATGGATGACCAATTGTTAGCTAATCCATTCTCAGGTGGGGTTAATCAACCCAAAGTTCAATGGATTGACTGGGATGTGGATGGTGATTCTGATCTATTCATTATGGATGCAGATGGGAACCTCCGATATTATCAAAATAATTCTGAAAATGAGGAATATTTATTCACATTAATCACCACTCAATTTCATGGAATTTCTACGGGTGGATGGTTTTTCTTTGGCGATTTCAATAATGATACTCACCTTGATTTAGTGGTGCAAGATGCAGAAATACTCAATAATGCACGATACTATCAATTTGATGGTGATTCATTTATTTCTGTAGGCCTTATTCCCCTTTCACAAGATAATGGATTTATTGAATCGGACCCCGTCATGACACCTACTTTCGCCGATATTGATGATGATGGTGACTTAGACTTTTTTACAGGTAATGTTATTGGAACGGTCTCTTATTATGAGAATATAGGCTTTCAAGATGGAATCCCCCAGTATGAATACATGACCAATATGTGGCAAGATATTTCAATTATTGGCCCCAGTCTTCAGCGACATGGTGCTTCTGCCATTAACTTTATAGACTTAGATGGAGATGGCGACTTTGATTTAAGTTGGGGTGATTACTTTCAACAGAGTTTGTATATCGTATGGAATGTGGGTTCGGCTCAATCTCCCATGATGGATATTGTTAACATTACTTCTCAATATCCTATAAATGATCCTGTCTTTTCGGCAGGTCAAAATATGCCAACCTTCACCGATATTGATTTAGATGGTGATCCAGATTTGTTTCTCAGTGTTCTTTCTGGCGCCTATGGTTCTCAGACGGTAAATAATTTTATTTTTTATGAAAATCTTGGCTCTGCGGTTAGTCCATTCTTTGAATATAGAACCCATAATTTTCTTCAAGGGATAGACCTCCTTACCTATACATCTCCAACATTTTATGATATTGATATTGATGGTGATTTGGATATGTTTTTGGGTACAAAAAGTGACCCAAGCCAGCCATCATGGTCGGGGAAAGTTCATTTTTTTTTGAATATTGGTAATTCAACTCAACCTCATTTTCAATTACAAACAGACAATTTATTTCAGGGGATAGTAGGCTACAATTTGGCTCCAGCCTTTGGAGATGTGGATGGTGATGGTGAAATTGATGTCATCATTGGTGATTCAAATGGATATTTGCACCATTTTAAAGGGGAGGGAGACTTACAGTTTTATTATTTAGGTTTAGTACCTGACATAGATTTGTCTGGAAATAGTGATCCTATCTTAATAGATGCAGATGGAGATGGCGTTTTAGAATTGTTGGTAGGTGAGCTGAATGGAAATGTGAATTCGTATGCATTTATCGAGGGTCAGTTTGTCTTTATTCATTCAACGAATTTATCTACTTTAGGCTTTATGTACACTACCCTTGACCATTATGATATTGACAATGATGGTGATAGTGAAATTATAATGGGCTCATGGCAAAATGGTATTTCTTTCTTTGAATCACAAAATGGTGGATGGTCATTGATGGATATAAATATACCTTTCACCACTTTACGTTCATCCCCTGCAATTACCGATATTAACAATGATGGTGTATTAGACTTATTTGTGGGAAACCCTTCAGGTGGATTATATTATTTAGAAGGAATTTCAGATAGTTCCTGTAGTCCAGGTGATGTGAATGTTGATGGTGTTTTGAATATTTTGGATATTGTCCAAATTGTAAATATTATTCTTGATCAAGTTGCTCCTGATGCCACAGTACTATGTGCTGCAGATGTGAATGAAGATGGCATTGTTGATATTTTAGATATTGTTTTAATGGTAAATATCATTATGGGGAATGGGTAGATTGAGATTTAGTTTAATGCTAAGGTTAAGGCGAGTGGAATCTAACGTCTAACTCCTAACTTCTAACCTCTAACCTCTAACCTCTAACCTCTAACTCCTAATCCTTAAAAAACACATCCCTATATTTTTTCTGCATAAGTACATCACTCATCTCAGTATGCAGATGTCCATTACTGGCCAATATACGTTTACCCGAAAATGGCATGGGCGTAATACCATCCCAATCGGAGGTTATACCACCCGCTTCTCGTAAAATTAAATCACCAGCACACACATCCCAAGGTTGAAGATTAAACTCGTAGTATCCATCAAAACGTCCCATGGCCACAAAGCAGAAATCTAATGCGGCTGCACCCAATCTTCGCATCCCCTGATTACGAGAGTAGAAGTCCTCAAATAATCTGAAACTTGCCTGCCAACGCTCATCATGAATATATGGAAATCCAGTAACTAATAGGCTTTCACTTAAAGTATTGGTTGAAGATGTATTGATGGGGGAATTATTCAGAAATGCACCGCCGTTTTGTGTGGCATGAAAGCATTGATCATATACGGGATTATAGACGACTCCCAGTATGGTTTGGTTTTTATATTGGAGGCCAATAGACACGGCAAAGATGGGGAGGCTGTGTACAAAATTAGTGGTGCCATCAAGGGGGTCAATGACCCAGCAATAGTCTGAATCTATTTTATGAAAATGACTTTCTTCAGTAATGATATTATGGTGAGGGAATTTATTCTGTATGGCCTGTGTGATGAGCTGTTCCGAATCCACATCGGCTTGAGTAACTAAATCAATGTGGGTGGATTTATTATCCACATGGGTTAGGTTTCCAAAATAAGACATGAGCACTTCACCTGCAGATTTTGCCGTTTCAATAGCAAAGTGCTCAAAGGGTTTTACATCCATTATTTATAGGTTGTAAATGTACCCGCAGTATATCGTGACCAATAGTCGTCTAAGGCGATTTTCAATTTGGGAAGCATAAACATGGCACCAATAATATTGGGGAATGCACAGGAGAGAATCATCATGTCTGAGAAGTCCATAACATTACCTAACGAAGCAATCGACCCCAGAACGGTACAGCCTAAATAAAGGGCTTGATACACGGGGATGGTGGTATCACCAAAAAGATACTTCCAGCCTTTGTTGCCATAGTAATACCAAGAAATCATGGTGCTATATGAGAATAAAAATACAACGGCAGATAATATAACGGGGAACCAAGAGATTACAGAACCGAATGCAGCAGAGGTAAGTTCAGCACCATTAATTCCGCCACCCACTTGATATAATGGATTTACATCTTTGGTAATGAGTATTACGGATGCTGTCATAAAGCATACCACGATTGTATCAATGAATGGACCTACCATTGCCACAATGCCCTCACGAACAGGCTCATCTGTCTTTGCAGCTGAGTGAGCAATAGATGCAGACCCTACACCACCTTCATTAGAAAATACCGCTCGTTTAATACCGGTTATCAATACGCCAATGAGTCCACCATATACAGCATTTGGTGAAAAGGCTTCACTCATAATGGATGTCAATACACCGCCCAGTTTATCTATATTTGTGAGAATGACAAAGAGAGATGCACCCACATATAAGACTACCATTGTGGGAACAATCTTTTCAGTGGTTTGACCAATTCTTTCAATGCCACCTACAATAACAGCACCTACTAAAATGGCTAAAATAATACCATACGTTAATGCGCTGATTCCAGTTAAGCTGCCCACTAATGCATAAGATTGGTTTGCCTGAAACATATTTCCACCACCAAATGCACCCCCAATAATGAAAATAGCGTAGAGGGTACCTAATATTTTCCCCAAGGTGCCCATGCCTAATTCACTCAATCCTTTTTCAAGATAGTACATGGGGCCACCATCAATACTTCCATCTGGATTAACTCGTCGATAGAGCTGGCCCAATGTGCAAGATACAAATTTTGCTGACATACTGAAAAAGGCGATGAGTATCATCCAGAAAACGGCTCCCGGGCCACCCAATGAAACGGCCACCGCAACACCGGCAATATTACCCAGTCCAATAGTAGCTGACAATGCAGAAGTAAGTGCTTGAAAATGACTGATTTGTCCATCATCCTCAGGATTATCATATTTACCTTTAATTACATCCACGGCGTGTGAGAATCCACGAACATTTATGAATCGGAAATAAAATGTGAAAACAAATGCTCCAAAAAGTAGGATGAGCACGATTAGGGGGAATCCATAAATTTTAAAAAATAGAACGCTGGCCAGATGTTCAACTAAAAATCCGAATGCGTTATCAATTCTGCCTAAAATATCAGACATGTGGTCTCCTTAATGAAAATTAAAAATTTGGATTAAAATTTGGTGGGGGATAATAAGGACTTTAGAGTTCTTTAAACAATGGTAAACAAAAACGGGACCCGAAGGCCCCGTTTTGATATAACGCTAAAGTGATTTTTACAGTTTAGTTTCGGCCACTGTTTTCTTCACGGCTTCCATGGTTTGTGCCAGTTCAGCTTTTTCACTATCCAATAGATCGAACTCTAATACTTTTTCTACACCACCTGAACCAATAACGGTTGGCACCCCAATAAAGTAACCGTCGATACCAAATTCGCCTTCACATAATGATGCACATGGAATTACTCTTTTTTTATCACGTAAGTAAGATTCAGCCATTTCAATGGCGGATGCTGCAGGTGCATAGAACGCAGAACCATTTCCAAACAATTTAACAATTTCGCCACCAGCTACACGAGTACGTTGCTCAATCTCTGCAATTCGTTCTTCAGAAATTAGACTGGTTACTGGTACACCACCTACAGTTGCAAGTCGTGTTACGGGCACCATTGTGTCACCGTGTCCACCTAAAACCATGCAACTTACGTCTTGAACAGAAAAACCAGTTTCCATGGCGATGAATGTTCTGAAACGTGCACTATCCAATGCACCAGCCATTCCAACCACTTTATTTTTAGCGAATCCTGATACTTTGTAGAATGAGTACACGATGGCATCCAATGGATTAGATACTACAATCACAAATGCATTTGGTGCATATTTTTTCACATTGTTGGCAACATCTGTAATAATTTTAATATTAATTTCTAATAAGTCGTCACGGCTCATTCCCGGTTTACGTGGAATTCCAGCGGTGATGATTACCACATCCGAATCTGTTAAACTTTCAGGGTCACTTGAACCTTCGAGATTTACGTCATATCCGTCGTGAGGTCTAAGTTGCATTAAATCTAGAGCTTTACCTTTGGTCATACCTTCAGCTTGTGGGATGTCGTAAATAACCACATCACCTAATTCTTTTTGTGCAATTAGTAGGGCCAAGTTTCCACCGATTTGTCCGCCACCAATGAGAGCAATTTTTTTGCGTGCCATTTGATTTCCTTATTTATTATAAAATGATGATAAAATAGAGGGGGAAATTTACAAATTATTTATGAGTTGGAGGTAAAACTATCTCTGATTATTTAAAATTATATATGTATTTTGTGTGATGAGTATCACGTGGTGAGTCGAGGGGGAAGGGTAGTATATATCCGTTGTATTACTGGATTATTTGTGATAAATTTTCAAGGCTTTCTACGTCTTGAAATAGAGACTTGAAGGGAACAAAACTATCTTGAAGGGTAGCACTACTTTTATAATCGATTTGGAGGAGGAACATTCGATGATGTCGCTTAACCGACTACACAAAACACTATTATTAATATTCCCAATTTTTTCTTTACTATTGGCTGATGTGCCTGCATGGTCAATAAACCCTGCAGATTACCAGTACAATGGTTCTGTAACTTCTAAAGTATATATTGATGGAAATGAAGTAGGCTCAACGTCTGACTTAGTTGCCGCATTTGTAGATGGTGAAGTAAGAGGTGTTATTAACGGCCTTGCCTTGCCTCCATTCTTAGGGGGTGGATTCTCATTTAATGTTATGGTTTTTAGTAATGAAGCAGGTGGTGAAACCGTTTCATTTCAATACTATGACGCTGCAAATGATGCCGTAATAGAATTGGATGAAACATTAGAATTTACTTCAGATATGGTGGTGGGTAATGCCACTGCTCCATTTGTATTAAATGGTATCGGTGGTAGCACTACGGGTGGAGACGATGGTGGCGATACTGAATCTTGTGGTGATCAAACTACATGGTCTGTGAATCCTGCCAGTTTTCAATATAATGGCTCTGTTACTTCAAAAGTGTTTTTGAACGAAGATGAAGTTGGATCTGAAGATGATATGTTAGCTGCATTTGTAGGCGATGAAGTTCGCGGCCTTGTGAATGGACTTGAACTACCTGAATTTTTGGGTGGTGGTTATTCTTTTAATATCATGATATTTAGTAATGAAGCCGCAGGTGAAATGGTTGAGTTTAAGTTTTATCAAGCATCCTCTAATACGGTGGTGTGCTTGAATGAAACGGTAGATTTTGTTTCGGACATGGTAATGGGTAATGCAATGAATCCATTTATTTTTACCGGTGAGATTGCAGAAGGAAATGATGTATTTGGCTGTACTGATGATTCAGCCTGCAACTATGATTCCGATGCAACTGTGGATGATGAATCTTGTTCTTATGCAGAAGAAAACTATGATTGTGATGGTAATTGTACGGCTGGTTTAGATTGTGCTGGTGCATGTGGTGGTTCTGCTCAATTTGATGAATGTGGAATTTGCGATGGGAGTGGAATTCCTTCAGGTTATTGTGATTGTAATGGTAATATAGCTGATTGCGCAGGAGAGTGCGGTGGTTCAGCTGTTGAAGATGATTGTGGTGTATGTGATGGTGGAAATATGTCTCAAGATGACTGTGGAGTTTGTTTTGGTGACAATTCATCCTGTACAGGTTGTATGGATGTTGATGCCTGTAACTATGATTCAGATGCAACTTTAGATGGTGATTGTGAATATTCAGAAGTTAATTTTGATTGTGATGGTAACTGTATTGAAGAATATGATTGTGCAGGCGAATGTGGCGGAACTGCTTCATTTGATTGTAATGATGAATGTGGTGGTGGGGCAAGTATTGACGAATGTGGAGTCTGTGATGGTCCAGGTGCAATATATGAATGTGGCTGTGATGACTTCCCTGATGGCGGCGCACCAGACCCAGGGACTATTCCTGAAAATACACTTACTGTTTTAGAAGAAGATGGCATTGTTAATATTTATATGCACAATGCTACCTCTGTGGGTGGATTTCAATTTACCGTAAATGGAGTATCTGCAACGGGTGCAAGTGGTGGATCAGCGCAAGATAGTGGATTTATGGTTTCTGCTTCGGGAACCACAGTAATTGGATTCTCATTAACTGGTTCTACAATTGCAAATGGAAGTGGATTATTAACCTCCCTTTCAGGCTCAGTTACTGGTGAATTATCGATGAGCAATTTAATCATCTCTGACTCTATTGGGGGTTCATTAGATTTTGATTATTTTGATTTAAGCGCAGGTGGAGGCGACGTTTGTGATTGTGATGGCAATATTTTAGATGAATGTGGTGAATGTGGTGGAGATAGTACATCATGTGAAGATTGTAATGGCATACCCAATGGGTCAGCTCAATTAGACAATTGCGGGTCATGTGATGATGATGCTTCAAATGATTGTGTTGAAGATTGTAATGGCACATGGGGTGGGTCTGCTTACGAAATTACCCTTTGTGAAGATACTGATGGTGATGGACTTGGTAATCCTGGTTCTGAAATTATTGAATGTGTTGAAGGAGGTCGAGATGTAACCGATGGTTGTGACCTTGCTGAAAATACAGTATTTATCACATCTGAAGGCTCAGTATTATATAAATCCACTGATGCTATTGGTGGCTTTCAGTTTAGTATTGATGGTGCAACTGCAAGTAGTGCTTCTGGAGGCGATGCTGGTGATGCTGGATTTATGATTTCAGCAGCAGGGAGCACGGTAATTGGTTTTTCATTGACAGGTGCCACTTTTGGTCCAGGTTGTGGAACTCTAACAAACATTGTAGTGTCTGGAAATCCAACCAGCTTATCAAATTTAATTTTCTCAGATGCTTTTGGTGGTGCGTTAAACTTTTCTTATTATGTTGAAAGTGGTGCTGCAGATATGGTTGCCGATTGTTCAGATGAACACCCAGATTGTGCTGCTAACGAATTTGATTGTGCAGGTGAATGTGGTGGTTCAGCAGTTGTAGATGAATGTGGAGTTTGTGGTGGTGATGGAATTGCAGATGGTGCCTGTGACTGTGAAGGAAACTTTCCTGCCGAAAATGAAGATTGTGATGGTAACTGTTTAGTTGACATCGACTGTAATGGTGAATGTGGTGGAACTGCATACGTAATTACCCTCTGTGAAGATACAGATGGTGATGGACTAGGTAATCCTGATTCTGAAGTTACTGAATGTATTGAAGGTAATCGTGATGTAACCGATGGTTGTGACCTTGCTGAAAATACCGTATTTATTACATCTGAGGGCTCAGTATTATATAATTCTACCGATGCAATTGGTGGTTTCCAATTTAGTATTAATGGTGCCACTGCAAATGGCGTGTCTGGTGGCGATGCGGGTGCCGCTGGATTTATGATTTCTGCAGCTGGAAATACTGTGATCGGTTTCTCACTAACAGGGGCAACATTTGGTCCTGGCTGCGGTACATTAGCAGATATAGATATTAGTGGGACTCCTACAAGTTTATCAAATTTAATTTTCTCTGATGCAATAGGTGGTTCACTTGACATTATGTATCATGTTGAAATGGGTGATATGGTTGCCGATTGTTCTGATGAATATCCAGATTGTACTTCTAATATTGTGGATTGTGCTGGAAGCTGTGACGGCAATGCAGATTATGATTGTGCCGGTGTCTGTGGTGGTTCTGCCTATGAAGCAAATTTATGTGAAGATACAGATGGTGATGGCCTTGGTAATCCTGGCTCTGAAGTGCTCACTTGTATTGAAGGCAGTCGTGATGTAACTGGTGGATGTGATTTAGATGAGAATACGGTATATATTACTGCAAGTGGTTCAGTATTGTATAAATCAACAGATGCAATTGGTGGCTTCCAATTTAGTATTGATGGTGCCACTGCAAGTGGTGCATCTGGAGGCGATGCAGGTGCCGCTGGATTTATGATTTCTGCTGCCGGAAATACTGTAATTGGTTTCTCATTGACGGGAGCAACATTTGGTCCTGGCTGTGGTACATTAGCTGATTTAGATATTAGTGGGACTCCTACAAGTTTATCAAATTTAATTTTCTCTGATGCTGTGGGTGGCTCATTAGGTTTTACTTACCATGTTGAAGCAGGTCCAGATTTAGTAATGGACTGTTCTGATGAATACCCAGATTGTGCTGCTAACGAATTTGACTGTGCCGGAGAATGTGGTGGCTCAGCAGTTGTAGATGAATGTGACGAATGTGGCGGTGATGGTATTGATGAAGGCGCATGTGACTGTGATGGAAATGTTGCTGCTGAAAATGAAGATTGTGATGGAAACTGTCTGGTTGATATTGACTGTGCAGGTGAATGTGGAGGGTCAGCATCATTAGATGATTGTGGTGTGTGTAATGGTGATGGTAGTTCATGTGATCCTGTGATCGACTTTAGTATTTCAGGTGGCACCGATGGTTCAGTTGATATTCATTTGAGTACAACAACGCCAGTTTTAGGCTTCCAGTTTGATGTGAATGGAATGGTATTTAACTCTGCAACTGCAGCATCAGGTGGTTCTGCAGAAGCCAATGGATTTATGGTGAGTACCAGTAATGGTGGTTCTATGGTTCTTGGGTTCTCATTAACCGGTTCTACTATTCCAGTTGGAGATGGTTTACTTACTTCTTTGACAGGTTCATTTACAGATGCAAGTGCCTGTTTATCGAATGTTATTGTTAGTCAAGATGCCACAGGTTTCTTAACTCTAACTGGTGAAGGTGAATGTGTTGATACGGATGCAGCTGCAGGCTGTATGGATGAAACGGCATGTAATTATAATGAAAATGCAACATTACCTGGAAATTGTGAATATCCGGAAACTGGTTTTAATTGTAATGGCGATTGCATTATTGGTGAAGATTGTGCCGGTGAATGTGGTGGCTCAGCAGTTGTGGATGAATGTGGTGAATGTGGTGGTGATGGCATTGATGATGGTGCTTGCGACTGCGACGGAAATATTGCAGATTGTGCCGGTGAATGTGGTGGTGTTGCAGAAGTTGATGAATGTGGTGAATGTGGTGGTGATGGCATTGATGAAGGCGCATGCGATTGTGATGGAAATGTTGAAGATTGCGCTGGGGACTGTGGCGGTTCTGCATCATTAGATGATTGCGGCGTATGTAATGGTGATAACGCTGACCAAGATTGTTCAGGTGAATGTTTCGGCACTGCTGAAGTAGATGATTGTGGTGTATGCGGTGGTGAAAATGTTGACCAAGATTGTAATGGTGATTGCTTCGGTTCAGCTTACCATGATGACTGTGAAGTCTGTGTCGGTGGTAATACTGGTGTAGAAGAATGTTCTTCAACACAAACTGTTGAAATTGATCTTCATGGAGGTGCAAATTTAATTAGTTTGTATGCCCTACCAGATGATCGTTCAGTGGGTAATATTATGGCTTCATTAGAAGGTATTGTTACCGGTGTAATTGGTGAAGGTGTAGCTGCAAGTCCAAATCCTGTTCTGGGTTGGGTAGGTAGTCTATCTGAATTTGCTGAAACATCAGGATATTGGGTGAAAGTAAATGCAGATGCAACACTGGTGGTTGAGGATGCAACTCCCCTTGATCCCGGTCTGGAATATAACCTCCATTCAGGTGCGAATTTAATCTCATTCCCATATGAAGGTTCAGTGGGTATTGCAGAGGGTCTTCCTGATGATATGGAAGGTTTAGTTACGGGAATTATTGGAGAAGGTGTAGCTGCAAGTCCAAATCCTGTTTTGGGTTGGGTGGGTAGTTTAACTGCGTTTGAAGGTACAAAAGGATACTGGATGAAGATGAGTGCAGATGCATCATTTAGTTTTAATATTCCAGATGGATTGGTTAGATCATCAATTCCGGTAGAAATTCAAAAAACACCCATTGGCTTTAACTTTGATCAATCTACACAACAAGCATTCTATTTTGTAGAAGATATTGTATTAGATGGTGAACCTATTCAAAATGGTGATTGGGTAATGGCATATAATGGCAATGTATTGGTGGGTGCCCGTGAATGGAATGGCGCATATACTGACATCCCCGTAATGGGTTATGATAGTCATGTTGCCACTGCTGGTTATCTTGAAAACGGTGAAATACCTACATTTAAGGTGATTCGTGAGGCTACTGGTGAAACCTTTGTTCTTTCTGGAAATCTTCCGGTATGGACCAATAATGAGCTCTATACTGTAGGTGTGATGGAGAATGTGGTATTCCCATCAACTATTGTGTTACAGGAGGCATATCCGAATCCATTTAACCCAAGTACAAATATTGAGTTCGGGCTATCTGATGATGCGGATGTTAATGTAACTGTTTATGATATTTCGGGTCGTGAAATGGCTGTATTGGCTCAAGGTCAATTCAGTAAAGGATTCCATAATGTAATTTGGGATGCTGCAGATCAGCCCAGTGGTATTTATTTTGTGACGGTTTCTACAAATGCAGAAACTCAATCACAGAAACTCATGCTTATTAAATAGTCATTAATTCGCATAGATTTAAAAAAGCCTCTGTTTTCCAGGGGCTTTTTTGTTTCCCAAATGATCTGAATAATTTCTTAATATTTCTTCATGATAATGTATAGAATCTCAATAATCAATATCTTTTAACATGAAACTCAATTCACAACAGCAAAAAGCAAAAGAACATCCGGCTGGACCATTACTCATACTGGCTGGTGCAGGAACAGGGAAAACCACAACCATTGTTCAACGAATGGCATATCTTATTTCTCAGTTGAATTTGGAACCATCATCCATCCTGGCACTCACATTTTCTGTAAAAGCCGCTGACCATTTAAAAGAAAAATTGGTAGAGAAAATTGGTGAAGAGGGTGAAAATATTCATGCATCCACATTTCACTCTTTTGCACAATCTGTTATCGACGAATTTAAGTCCCAGTTAAAATTATTGTATCGCCCAAACTTGATGAATGATTCTGAAATTAATTTTCTTATTCGTGAACATTTTAATGAACTAGACTATATTCATAGTGAGCTGTTTCGTCGAAATCCCATTGATGCTATCAAAACACTAAAAACCATTTTTGATCAATTTAGAGAAGAACTTTTTACTGATGAAAAACTGGAAATATTATTTAAGCAATGTGAAAAAATGGTGAGTAGAGATGGTGCCGATGAAAAGGAAACGGAGCATTTTCTTCAACTTATGGATGCCATCCAGATTTATCCATTATATCAACAGTGGAAAAAGGATGAAAATCGTATTGACTATGGTGATATGATATCAAATCTGTGGCGGTTAATTTTAAGTAGTGAAAAAGTGAAGTCAACTTTACAACAAAGATATACCCATATTATTGTGGATGAATTTCAAGATAATAATCATGCATTAAGCCAAGTGATTAATGTGATCGCCCAACCCCAAAATAATATAACCGTTGTAGGTGATGATGATCAGTGTATTTATTCTTTCCGAGGCGCAAATATTCAAAATGTGAGTGGATTCAAATCCAGACATGATAGTAATCCTGAGTATGCTGAAATTCCATTGATGGAAAATTATCGCTCCATCAAACCAATTTTAAAATTGGCCAATGAAATTATACAATTTAACCCTGATCGTGTTGAAAAAGGAGCCTTGCATTCTCAGAGAGAGTCCACTTTTATTCCGAAACTATATGAAGGTACTAAAGACCAACAAATAGCCCAAATAAAAGTAGAAATAGATGCATACATTCAGGATGGAGTAAACTTAAACAAAATTGCCATCCTTTCTCGAACTCATAAAAATTGCAAATTAGTATCAGAATTTTTATCTAAGAATCGAATCAAAAATCAATATTATGCAGAAAGACTATTTGATAATAAACTGATAAAAGATGTGATTTGTGGATTCCAGATTTTGGGAAAAACCAGTTATTGGGGGCAATCTATCTATCGACTGATTAAGAATAGGTTTGGGGTAGAACTGGCGTTTGAATTTACCGAAAGACTAAAATATAATAAGTCCCGAAGTTTATCAGAATTAGTGGAAAACTATAGTTTTAATAATGAAGAATTCAAATTATGGATGAATGAAATTATTTCCATTTCTAAGATTCTTACCGAAAATGATATCTTAAAAATTACTGAAAGAATCATTAAATGGAGTGACATTTACAAAGATAACATCCATATTGAAGATCACCAATCCGAAATAAATATTCAGATTCTAAATCAATTATTGGTGCATATAAAAAATTATGAACAATCGTACCCCAAATCTGATTTCAATCAATTTGTTCGGTACATTAATATTTCTTGGGAAGTAAACGATATTTCGGTGGACCCCACATGGAATACGGATACACTGAATGGTGTACAAATAATGACAGTGCATCAATCCAAAGGGAAAGAGTTTTCCCATGTTATTATCCCATTTTTAGTATCAGCAGGATTTCCATTAAATTACCAAAATAAGGCATTAATTCAGTTTTTGCCGGCGAATTGGCGAAATTGGGAAGTGGGTGATAGAAGTATGAAAGACCTTCATATTGAAGAAGAGAGACGAATTTTTTATGTGGCCATCACCCGTGCTGAAAACTCATTAGTGCTGATGACCACCGAAAAACGCCAATCACCGTTTATTAAGAATATTTCATCTGAATTTTTAGAGCGAGAGAAAATTATGACAGAATCCACACTGGTTGAAAAGTTAGATACCCTTATTTCCACATTTGAGAATAAATTGTTGGATGCAATTACCTTCGAAAAATGGGAAGATGCGCACCATTTAGTTCATTCTATTCAATGTATAAAAGATGTGAAAAATGGGGTAAATCCACAATGGGGAGAAAATCCATATAAAAGTGAAATTGAAGATAGTCTTTTTACCCATGAAGATGTGGTTCACATCCCCACTGAATTGGTTTTATCAGCCACAAAAATTTCAACCTATGATCGATGCCCCTTACAATATCGCTTTAAAGAGATAGATAAAATTCCACTATTGGTGAAGAAACCCTATTTTCAATTGGGATCGGTGATTCATAAAGTTTTAGAAATTTTTCATGAGAAAAAGATGTCCACAAAAATTGAATTATTATCACTTCTTGATCAATATTGGACCACTGAAGGATTTGAGTATAAACAAGAGGAACAGCAGTATAAAAAAGATGCTGTCTCAATGATAGAAAACTATTTTAATTTTTTTCAGGAAAATCCTGTGCATCCTCAATTTGTTGAAGAAGCGTTTAGTTTCAAATTAAAAAATTGTACCATAAATGGTAAATGTGACCGAATTGATGTAACTGAAAAAGGCCATGTTGAAATTTATGATTACAAGACCTCCAAAAAACAGCTTTCACCAAAAGAGTTAAAGAAAGATATTCAGCTTACCGTCTATGCACTATTTTTACTTCATGATGGCATTGAAGTGGAAGCGGGTAAAAAGCAAAAAATGATTGCTGAAAAATTAGCTTTACTCTCTCTACGACATGAGGAAATCGAAACTTCGGTCAAATTCGAATTGGATGAATTAGTAGAGAAAAAAGATGAAATAGAGGTCATTGCAGACAAAATTAGGGCTAAAGAATTTGATGCAAAAAAAGGTCATCATTGTGAATATTGTGAGTTTAAGGACTTAGTTTGTCCTGAATTTAATTAGAAAGAGGCAGGCAATATCTGGACACAACCTGATACAAATTACTGGCTAAATTAATTGTAATTCGTTTTTATATTTGTGTGGGTAATTATTTAATTTTTTGGAGAAATTTATGCTAAATCGCATTTTATTATTATTAACAATTATTTCGGCGCTATTTTCAGCACCAATCAATCAGTCTAATGCTGAACAGGTTGCTCGAAATTTATTTATTGAGCGCAGTAATGATTCTCAGCTGGATATTAGAAGTATTGAAACCATCAGTGAAGATGATCTAGAATTATATCATATTTTCCATTTGAGTCCAATTGGATTTATCATTGTGGCGGCAGATGATAGAGTGGTGCCAATATTAGGCTATAGTTTCGAGAATGTCTATCAAACCGATGGGCAACCCATAAGTATCAATTATTTCATGAATAAATTTAAGTCTGACATTATGGATGCCATTGAAAATAACTTTCCTCAAATTGAATCGGTTCAACGTAAATGGTCAAAGTATCAGTCTGCAAATATTGATAGATTAAGAGACCGCTCAGTTTCTCCATTATTATCTGCCAGATTTGATCAAGGCGCAACATGGAACACTATGTGTCCAACCGATGGTGCAGGTCCAGATGGTCATGCATTGGTGGGCTGTGTTTCCGTTTCAATGTCACAAATCATGCACTATTGGAAATACCCTGAATTTGGTGCAGGTTCAAATAGTTATTATCATTCAGACTATGGCAACATCTCTGCCAATTTCAATACGCAATATGATTTTGATAGCATGGAAAATAATGTGGGAAATACCGCTTCTCAAAAATTACTTTACCATGCAGGGGTTGCAGTAGATATGGGCTATGGTGCTGATGGATCTGGTGCATGGGTAGTGGGTGGAAATCCCTCAGCATACTATGCACTGAAAAATAATTTCTTATATAGAACAGATATGAGTTACATCTATCCCTATCAATATAGTGATAGCCAATATCGTCAAAAATTGAAGGATGAATTAGATAGTAATCGCCCTATGATTTATAGAGGCTATAGTTCTGACGGTGGCCATGCGTGGAATGTAGATGGTTATCAAGATGACGAGTTTCATTGTAATTGGGGTTGGGGTGGCTCTAATAATGGTTATTTCCCATTGAGTACTTTAGGTGGATTTGATTCAGACCAAGCGGCAGTCATTAAAATTCAGCCTCAAAGTTTGAGTGCCCCTAATGTGGTATTGAATAGTTTTTCTACCTCTGAGACTACGGGTGATGGTGATGGTGTGGTAAACCCAGGTGAAGTGGTAGATTTAATTATAGAAATTGAAAACATGATTCCATGGTTAGATGCCAACGGAATTGACTTAGTTTTAGAATCTACGTCTGAAGATGTGACTGTACTTAATGAGTTTGTACATGTAAATTTCTTAGCCTCTGGAAACGCTCAATCTAATAGTTCGAATCCATTTAATATTCAAATTAGTGATGATGCCCAATTGGGTACACATTCACTCACATTATCAGTTATTGCTGAGAGTAATGGAAATGATACCTTCGCTGATTCTTATACTGTAGATGTGAATGTTAGTTTGAATCAAGCTGGATTCCCCTTTGATAATTCACAAGCCATTGAGTCTTCTCCATTAGCTATAGATATTGATGGTGATGGTGCTAAAGAATTATTTTTTGGTGATTACGGTGGTTTTATACATGGCATTGATTCCCAGGGCAATAACCTCCCTGGCTTTCCTGTTGAATTAGAGGGTACAAGTAGTAAACAAATTTGGGGGTCTATAGCCGCTGATGATATTGATGGTGATGGAGAAATCGAGTTAGTGGTGAGCTGTAAAAATAAACATCTCTATGTGATCAATCTTTATGGAAATATTGAAATGGATTTTGATGCAGATCAATTTTTAATGGGTACTCCAGCATTGGCAGATGTGGATGGTGATGGATTAAATGAAATTATTGTGGCGGGCTATACCTCATCCGGTGATGTGTTTGCTGTAAATCATGATGGTAGTTTAGTGGATGGTTTCCCTGCCCAAATTAATGAAAAAGTATTAAGAGGTGTGGCTACTGTCGATTTAGATGGTAATGGACGTGCAGATATAGTGGTTGGAACCGAATCTGATGATTTGATTTTAGTCATCTTTGATGATGGTTCTTATGACATTTTGTTTGATGGGAATGAAAAGTTTAAATCCCCCCCAAGTATTGCCACATTAAATGGTGAAAATGTAATATTTTCGGGAAGTGATGACGGCCATCTATATGGTGTAAATATTGATGGTGAATTACGCTTTGATATTGTGACGGGAGATAAAATTAGAACCAGTCCTGCATTTGCTAAACTCCCCAGTGGTATTGCCATTGTGGTGGGTTCGTATGATGGCTATTTATATGCAGTTGATACGAATGGAAATGCCCTACCCGGTTGGCCAGTAAATACAAGCTCCAGTGTTATAATTGACCCTGTAGTGACAGATATTGATGGTGATAATCAACCCGATATTATTACGGGTAATTCATTGGGTCAATTAGTGGCATATCATCTTGATGGATCAATAGTAGATGGATTTCCAATACAGTCTGGATTTGGATTTTCAGGTGGAATTTTGAGTGCAGATATTGATAATGATGGTGATATTGAACTGTCCATGGGGACCAATACTATTTTATCTACTTTTGATATTAAAGTTGCCTCACAATCTATTGAAGGTTGGGAAATGCATCGAGGTAATGTATTAAGAAATGGTTTTTATGCTACACAATCAGCATCTGCAGGGGATATGAACCAAGATGAAATTTTGAATATTTTAGATATCGTTCTCTTGGTAAATGCAATAATGAGTGATGAGCCTACTACAGAACAGTTGGCAACAGGTGATATCAATAATGACAACATTTTAAATGTTCTGGATATTGTACAATTAGTCAATATAATTTTGGCACAAGGGTGAAAATTCACGGAGTAAAAATGAAAATAGTTACACTCACTTTACTGGCAACGTATCTTTTTATTGTAGGATGTTCTCATTCCCCTGTGGCTCAATTAGATCATCATCCAGAAAAATATAATGTGACTATTTATAGAGATACATGGGGGGTACCTCATGTGTTTGGTGAGACAGATGTTGATGCTGCCTATGGCCTTGCCTATGCTCATGCCGAAGATGATTTGGTGAATATTCAAGGGGCATTGTTAGCGGCCCGAGGAAAGTTGGCATCCGTGTATGGAAAAAGCCAAGCCCCCAATGATTATATGGTTCAATTATTAGAAATCTGGCCAAAAGTTAATCAGTATTACCATACTCAATTATCACCTGAAACACAGGCTATTTGTAAAGGCTATTCTGATGGAATAAATCAGTATATGAAGGAACATCCACAGGAGGTTTTACCAGGGGTGTATCCGGTGAATGAGAAAGATATTATTGCCGGATTTGTACATAAGACGCCTTTGTTTTTTGGGGTGCATAATGTGTTGGAAAATATGATGGAACGACCGCCTCATGATTTTAATGTGAAGCATGATTTACGAGATGTGGCCAAGACTGTAAAAGAATCAGAATATACCAAAGGCTCAAATGTTTTTGCAGTGGCACCCAGTCGGTCAGATGATGATAAAGTTCGTTTAGCCATTAATTCACATCAACCCTGGGATGGTCAATTTGCATGGTACGAGGCCCATGTTCATAGTGAAGAAGGTTGGAATATGATTGGGGGACTTTTCCCGGGTTCGCCTGTAGTTTTGGTGGGGCATAATGACCATTTGGGATGGGGGCATACCGTAAATTCGCCAGATTTAGTGGATGTTTATGAATTAGAGTTGAATCCTAAAGATCCATACTTATACAAATTTGATGATGAGTGGAAGCGATTTAAAGTAAAAGATGTGCCCATTGAAGTGAGATTGTTCGGTCTATTTAATTGGACTTTCTACAAAGAGGCATTATGGTCAATACATGGCCCCGTATTAAAAGGGAAACATGCCACGTATGCAGTAAGAATTGCAAATTATGATAATATTCAAATGGTTGACCAATGGTATAAAATGAACAAGGCCACCAATTTTGATGAGTGGAAATCTGCCTTAGAAATGATCTCTGTACCCATGTTCAATTCAGGATATGCTGATGAAGATGGAAACATATTTTTTGTGTATTCTGCCAAACTTCCCAAACGCGCTGAAGGTTTTGACTGGAGTGGTGTTCTTCCGGGCAATACTTCAGAAACGCTATGGACTGAATATCTTACCTTTGATGAACTTCCTCAAGTGATGAATCCAAAATCAGGATTTATACAGAATTGTAATAATACTCCATTTACCACCACCACTGGTGATGAAAACCCTGATAAATCTCTATTTTCTGAAACATTGGGTATTGAGAGCCGAATGTCAAATCGCGCATTACGTGCCATGGAGTTATTTGGTACAGATGAGAAAATTTCTTCTCAAGAATTTGAGGAATACAAATATGATCTAAAATATTCTGATGACTCTTATATGTCCCTTTTTATTCATCGATTGGTGGCAATGTCTGCTAATTTTGAAGATGAGAAATTGGTTGAAGGGGTTGAAATTTTAAAGTCATGGGATCTGAATACAGATATTGAAAATTTGAATGCATCATTACCCATCATGTCATTTGGGTGGTTTATGGAAACCCATCCTGATGACGTGTCTGATGAGACATTGGTGGAAAGTTTTACAGATGCCGTTTCATATTTATACAATCATTATGGAAAATTAGATGTAATGTGGGGGAATGTGAATCGACTTATTCGGGGTGATGTGAATTTAGGCTTGGCAGGAGGTCCTGATATTCCCCACGCAGTTTATGGTTTACCCAATGATAATGGACAAATTAAAGGGTGGGCTGGCGATGCCTTCCTCATGTTAGTGGAATGGGGGAAAGATGGTGTTTCTTCTGAAAGTATTCATCAGTATGGTTCAAATACACAAGATGAAGATTCGAAACATTATGCAGATCAAACTAAAATGTTTGTGGAACGAAAACTTAAACCAGTATGGCGAGAGTTAAAAAGTATTAAAGCCAATGTGGAAAAGGTATATCAGCCTGGTAAAGAATAATTAATTTTTGATGTGTGGCTCTCTCTTGTCGGGTTTCACGTTGTGAAACACATCCTCCTTCGGGGAGGGCGCACATTTAAATAGTTAGTAATACAAAAAAGCCCTGGAGAAATCCGGGGCTTTTTGGTCACCTATAATCTTTCATTCTTTCTACTATAAAAATCAGATTTACATATTATAATTTACACCCATGCAAAAAATTATAATTAATTCAGCAATCATCATCTTGATTAGCATAGCTGGATACAATAGTTTTCTCTCAAGAGAGGTACAGTTACATCCATTTAATGTTAAATCCTTTAAAGTTCTTAATATTGCCCATGCGGGAGGGAAGGGGCTTGGGCCTGAAAATACGATTTTCACGCTTCAAAAATCAGTTGATGCTGGCGCTGATATCCTAGAGATTGACATCCACTCTACTTCAGATAGTGTGTTGGTCTTAATTCATGACCATAAAGTTAATCGAACCACCAATGGCGATGGCTATGTGTGGGATTTTTCCTATGTAAAATTATATGAATTAAATACCGGTTATTATTGGTCAAATGATGATAGTCTAACTTTTCCTTTCAGAGAGTTGGATGTAAAAATACCTACTCTAAATGAGGTACTAACAAAATTTTCAGATATGCGATTTAATATCGAAATCAAACAGGATGCTCCCCATATTATTAAAAAATTATGCAATCAAATTCATGAGTATAATTTGGTTAATCATGTCCTCATTGGTTCATTTGTTGATGGCGTTTTAGAAAATTTTAGAGATGAGTGTCCAGATGTAGCTACATCAGCAGGAATGGGTGAAACTCGAATCTATTATATTTTAAATTTACTACATTTGGATTGGATATACAGCCCAATTCCAGACATATTTGA
>JACKQG010000312.1_pt1 | contig 71926 bp, 59 predicted proteins | sample 8237621 | NCBI WGS metagenome assembly JACKQG01 (sample SAMN15677084, study PRJNA649215) | marine metagenome | biome: marine; feature: Black Sea; material: saline water; isolation source: suspended particulate matter (SPM) from the Black Sea western gyre | collected 2013-06-09/2013-06-10 | depth... | reverse complement strand
TATAAAAGGATAATTAAAATGGATCGTATTTTCTTCGCGATTGGATCGCTTCTGGCCGGATTGGCGGTTGGGGCTGGTGCCTATGGCGCACACGGAGAACCGGCTCTTGATGAAGACCAGGTCAGATGGATTGCGAAGTCAGCCCGCTATCAAATGTATCATGGTTTTGGGCTCATCTTCGTTTCGTTGGCAATATCTCACTGGCGTGAAAGAGCTGCGTTGTTTTATGCTGCCGGCTGGCTTTTTCTATCTGGTATTGTATTGTTTTCAGGAAGTTTGTATGTAATGGCTTTTGCAGGACTTGATTTGGGGTATATGACACCTGCAGGAGGAATCGCCTTTATGGCAGGATGGGTACTCATGGCATATGCTGGATTATTAAAAAAAGAAGGTAAGGGCCCAGGGCTATAGGCGGTTTCAGGAAGATGACGAAAAACACCATACCAACGCCAACGTGTTCAACATGCGGGGAGCAGGGCGAAAGCAACTATACACACGGCGAGACTTTCTACTGCTGCATTCATTGTGGGACGGAAATGAGATACCTGCCTGCCGGAGAGCTTTTGAATACCGGCGGAAGTGCTGCAAAAAAAAATAGCGGTTGGGTAACGAAATTTTCAGTGTTCAGCTCTGAACTCTATTCCAGCAGGGCAATGTTGGGATTAGGTGTTGGGATCCTGGTTTTAGCCCTTTCTTTTTTGTATTTTGGAAAAATAGGGGCTGAAAATGCACTTTGGGGCTCAGGCTCAGGAATTCTTCTCAGCATTCTTGGTACACGAAAATTGATTACCCAGAAGAAGAAAATGCAGGCAACCATAAGTCGTTATCCCTACTGGAAAAAATAGTCCCTGTTTCTATACTGTAAACACCTTATTTGGTAATTCATTAGTGTCATCATCTTTGACCGGAAAATGCTCGGCAAGGATTTCCCCTACTTTTGATATTTCCTGGCACAGTACTTCAGCAGCCCTGCCTTTCTTAATACCTGTCGCGATATCAACAGCATACTCCTGTAAAGTCTCCTGGGGGATTTTGCTGTAAATCCCTTGATCTGCCAGGACCCAGGCTTTGTGCTCCAGGAGAGAGATGAAAAATAAAACACCGGTGTCGTCACGGGTTTTATAAAGTCCCTTTTCGTAAAATGCCTGTATGGCACGCTGTTCAACCTCTTCTTCTATACGGGCTTTGGGGATGAAATACCGTTTTATTATTGGTGCCTGGTTGGTGAGCCACCCGAAAACAAAGGAAAAAAGAGTCGCCAAAGGCAAGAAGATCCACAATGAATCGTTGAAAAAAAGATCTGTCACAAGCAGTGCTGAAAGCCCACCCATCAGGACACCGGCAAGGACCAAGCTTTCAGGGTAGCTGTCGCTTGTGTCAACGACCATAACGGCAACTTCTCCGGCTGTCTTTTTTTCTACCTTGCCAATGGTTTTGGCAATAGTATCTTTTTCTTCAGATGTGAAAAAATTATCTGCTTTCATGATCTACCATCCCCCCGAGGCTCCACCGCCGCCAAATCCTCCACCTCCAAAACCACCGAAACCTCCTCCTCCAAAACGGCCGGAACTTCGGCCGCCAAATCCGCCACCATAATAGTGGCCTCGACTGCTTAAAAAAGAGCTCAAAATAATCGGCAGCAATAGTCCTGACCCCATGCCAACAGGGATCAGGAAAAGTAAAAAGAGAAGAGAGGCGCCAGGGCCCAGACCTGTAAAAACAGCTAAGGGTAGCAGTATTGCACCGGCTGAAACGCCAAGCTTCTTTGAAACACTTCCCAGAAAAGCAACAATGAGCATGCCCATGAACAGATAGCTGAAGACAGGAGGAACTTCATCCCGGCTTCGGCTGCGCTGTAGACGACCTGTTCCTTTGAATTCTCCTCTGGTCGCATCAACGATGGCAATAATGCCGTTGGCGAATCCTTCATCAAACTTGCCTGCCTTGAAAGCCGGAGAAATAACGCCATCAATGATCCGGCCGGACAACAAATCGGTTAAGACACTTTCGAGGCCGCGTCCTACTTCGATGCGCATCTTTCGATCTTTTTTGAAGATAAGCAAAAGAACACCGTTGTCCTTGCTCTTCTGGCCAATTTTCCATTTATCGACCGTTCGGATGGAAAAATCTTCAAGGGAATCCCCTTCAAGAGAATCAAGGGTAAGGATGGCTATCTGGGTTGAATCGGACAGCTCAAAAGATTGCAGGGCCCGTTCAAGTTTGCTCTTCATCCCGGGTGAGATCATATTGGCATAATCATTTACATAGCCATGATACTCAGGAACCTCCAGACCACTGGCTGGAGAGATAAAAAAGCAGCAGAGGAAAAAGACGGCAATAAATACACTGCGCCGACGTGCCCGCCCCTTTTTGCAAGAATTTAGGTGTGTTGAAAACCTATTGAAATTATTCACTTTTCCCTTGGTTAACTAAAATGAAACAGCGGGTGCTTTTTCCGATCCGGCCTCAGCCTTAAATGGTTCCTTTCTTGGAAGTTTCAATAACAGGTTGTTGGTCAGATTGTTTGGAAAGGTCCGGATAGAGGTATTAAACACACGGATAGTCTCATTAAAACGGACTCGGGCCACATTGATTCGGTTTTCAGTCCCTTCCAGCTGGTGCTGGAGATCCAGGAAATTCTGATTGGCTTTTAAATCGGGATATCGTTCAACAACAACCATCAAACGGGAAAGGGCTGAACTCAACCCTCCCTGGGCGGCTTGAAATTGTTCCATTGCCTGGGGATTGTTAATGATATCGCTGCCAAGCCGTATTTGGCCGACTTTGGCACGGGCTTCGGTGATGGCGGTGAGTGTTTCTTTTTCGTGGGCGGCATAGCCTTTGACAACTTCTACCAGGTTTGGAATCAAATCCGCACGGCGCTGGTAGGACGCTTCAACGTCACCCCAGGCGGCAATAACGGCCTCGTCGTTTTGTTGAATCTGGTTATAACCGCAGCCATTTAATCCTGCGGAAGCAAATATGATACACAAGAGTAAAGCTAATCGTTTCATGACATCCTTCTCCTTCTTGACAACGGTATTTGTTCGTTCCTGAAATAGTTATTTACAAATATCAACTTTAGTTCAGTGCAAGGCTATTTGCAACCTTAGTTCGTAAAAGCATTTTCCTTTAAAAGTGTAATGAGTTTGCGGTGTCCGGCAGGGAAGGCAAACTCCTCTAGTTCTGCAGCGCTCACCCACCGGAAATCCTGGGCGGCATGGAGGATCGGCTGCTGATCTTTTTTGTACTGATCACAAAAGAAACCGTGCAGTGTTACTCGATAATTCATGTAGGAATGTTTGACTGTCGCGATGGGCCTGACATTATGTATCGCAAGTTCAGTTTCTTCCATAAATTCACGCACAACGGCTTTTTCAGGACTCTCATCTTCTTTCAGGCGCCCACCGGGAAACTCCCAGAGGCCGGCCCATACATCATTTTCCTGTCTTTTCTGAATAAAAAACAGGCCGTTTTTTTTAAGAACACCACAGGCCATGTTGATCTGGATCGTTTTTTTCGAGGGTGCGGAAATCGGACGCTGGTCGATCAGGCCCAGATTAAGGGCTTTGCATCCGTCCTGGACAGGGCATGAGTCACAGAGAGGATTGGTTTTAAGGCAGATAAGGGCTCCCAGTTCCATGAGCGCCTGATTATATTCTCCCGCCTGCCCTGAAGGCAGGAGCTGTTTCGCTTTTTTCCAGAAGATATCTTGCGCTTCACGTGACTTGACGGGATGATTCACATCGAAAAACCTGGAAAATACCCGTTCGACATTGGCATCAACCAGGGGCTCATCTCTGTTAAAAGCGATACTCATTACAGCGGCGGCAGTATATGGGCCGATTCCCGGAAGGGAGGTTAGTCCTTCAATGCTGTCCGGTACATTTTTTCCGGTACTGTTGAGTTGGATTGACGTCTTGTGAAGATTTCTAGCCCTTGAATAGTAACCGAGGCCTTCCCACAGGGTGAGGACTTTTTCTTCATCAGCCGACGCAAGAGAGGAAATGTCGGGGAATTCGTGAATCCAGCGCAGATAATATTCTTTGACCCTGTCCACCTGAGTCTGCTGCAGCATGATTTCGGAAACAAGGATGGAATAGGGATCCTTGGTCTTTCGCCAGGGAAGGTCGCGGCGGTTTTTGCCGTACCAGGCCAGTAATTTCCTGGAAAAATCAGAAGGGCTCATCAAATTAATCTTTTTTGCGAAAATCGGCAGACTTCATATTGTACCGGCGCATAATCCGCTGCAATGCCTGACGATCCATGCCGCTTTTCTGGGCAGCGGAGGTCACATTGCCATTATTCTGATTGAGTACATTTGAAATATAGGCAACCGTGAAATGTTTGGTTGCCTCAGCTTTTGCGTCATTATAGGGAAGGCTGAATATGGCCTGCTGCATTTCTGAACAGTTTAATCTTCCGGAATGCTTCTGTTCCGCGTTCTTCAGGGCAGCGGCATCAATAACTTCTTCTCGGGCTACAATAACAACTCTTTTGATGATGTTTTGCAGTTCTCGGACATTTCCAGGCCAATGCCGATGGTAAAGATAGTCAATGGCATCCGGAGCAAACTGGATATCAGGCCTATTATATTCTTTTTTGAAAAGAGCCAGAAAATGGTGGGACAAGAGGGGGATATCCTCGGACATATCGCTTAAAGACGGCATGGTAATATTTATCACATTGAGTCGGTAATACAGATCTTCCCTGAATTCTCCGGATTCTATCTTTGCCTCCAGATCCTGGTTTGTTGAGGCCACAACCCGGACATCAACCTTGATGGATTTATTCTGGCCCAGCGGCTGTATTTCTTTTTCCTGGAGGACTCGAAGCAGTTTTGTCTGTATTGAAACAGGAATATCAGCGATTTCATCCAGAAGAATTGTTGAATGGTTTGCTTCTTCAAACAGGCCTTTTTTGTCGGATGTTGCACCTGTAAATGCCCCTTTGCTGTATCCGAAAAGCTCGCTCTCTAAAATCTGCTCTGGAAGGGTAGGGCAGTTTACAGTAATCATCCTGTTTTGTTTACGATGACTCAGGGCATGAAGTGCTTTTGCCGCCCCTTCTTTTCCTGTTCCGGAATTTCCGCGAATAAGAATCGTTGCATCGGTATCTGCCACCAGTGCAATGAGGTCCAAGGCTTTTTTCAAGGCGGGAGAATTGCCGATAAAACCATGGAGCTGATTGCTGTCAATCAGTTGTGCCTGAAGGCTTTGATAGTTTCTTAAGAGTTTGGTTCTTTCGAGGCAATGATGAATTGTGCGAACAATATGGTCTTTGTTGAAGGGTTTTTCCAGAAAATCATAGGCTCCTTCTTTCAGCGCCTCAACAGCCATCTCGACGGTGCCGTAGCCTGTCATGATAATTATGGAGATTGTGTCGTCGATATCCCTGATTCTTTTTAACAGGGCAAGACCGTCCATGTCGGGCATCTTGATATCTGTTATCACGACATCAGGCTTGTATTCTTTAAGTTTTTGCAGGGCGTTTTTCCCTGATTGTGCCAGGACAACCTGGCAGTCGCATTGTCGTTTCAATACGAGCTGGAGCATGGTGAGCATATCGGGCTCGTCGTCAACAATCAAAACGGTTTGAGGATTGTTTTTGGTATCAGTGTGTGCGCTCATGGTTCACAAGGTTTAACTCATCTGGGAGAGTTTTCAAACAAACTATTTGTCCTGATTTTCCAGTGATGCAAGAAAATGGAAATAAATCTGGGCAAACCTGCCGGAAACCGTGTCTGCACAGGAAACGAGAAACAGGTTTTTCTCTGGGAAAAAGCCGGATAAAGACATGAACAGAGACCTGGAGATGTTGGTGAGCATCTCTTCAAGAAGATTCATGTCGATCACTTCTTTTTCTATACCGTATAACCGACAGCTTAGTGGTCGATAATCTGTGATCTGGCACCCGTCTACATATAAAGGACAAAGAATATTCTTTCTCAGGTAGTGATCTTCCAGATCTTTTTTTGAATCCGCTGACTCATTGCGAACTATAGCGCGTATCTGTTTCCAGACGTCAACAGCCCGCTCAATTGCCTGCTGTCGTTGTTCTGCTGTAAGTGTTTTGTTTATCTTGTTGCCGAGGTAAATAGCCTCGATAAACTGCAGTTCAAAATATCGGTAACAGCCCTTTGGGTCATTGATTCCGCATCGGGGAGGATTTGTTTCGGATTGACCGGTTATTTTATTTTCGACCTCGCTGACAAGGGACTCATACTCCATGAAAAAACTGCTCAGGTCAATCAAGTGACCGCTTTCCAGCGATGGTTCCCTGATGGTGAGTTTTCCTGATTTTTTGCCGTATTTTTTCAGCAGCCGCCACTGTGAATAATTACTGGCCTGGGACCTGGTTCCTTTGAGTTTTTTCTCCGCCATTTTAAGTCCCAGCCCCCTGCGAATGAGGTATCCAGTCACAAGGGTTCCTGTTCTGCCGATGCCGTGCCGGCAATGTACCAGTACTTTTTTCCCCAGATAGATTGCTTCATCAAGCCAATCCAGCCCCTTTTCCAATTCGGCCATATCCGGGGCAGTTTCATCGGGAATAGGGATATAGTAGACCTCGAATCCCGATTTTTCTTCAATCTCATGGAGATCGCAGAACTCCCCACAGAGATTAATAATAGCGTCAATTCCCTGGGAACGAATGTCGTCAAGTTCAGCATAGGACATAGGCGCATGGCCGACCGCAAGACTTTCTGTGACCCAGGTTAATTCGTATTCAGACAAAATATATTACTCCTTGGAAAAAGTATATTTGCCATTCATAAATTCTTCGACCGCCCCTGCCGCCATCTCTTCATTGGTAAGAATCATATCCATGATTCTGGTTGCCCCCAGCAGGCGTCCGAGCATATCAAGCGTTTCAAGTATCTTATCTGTATTCCGATCGGAGAAACGGGCATCCAGCAGGTCACTTTTCCGGGTAACGGTAAAATTGAGGCGGCTCAAGATTTCACTGATCATGGCCAGTCTCAGAAGTTTTCCTTCTATGTCACCCCCGCCGCCGGCAAAGCGGAGAGTTATGTAGCCTTCACCGTTATCCGGGCTGCAGAGTGCGTCAAGGATGGCAAAATGATAACCAAATCGCATGTTAAGATTCAAGTAATCCTGAGAAATAACTGCATAGCTGGCAAAAGCAATTGATTTAGCGTTAACCACACCACCGGCCATGACAAGGTCATCATAGGCACCCCAGTCAAAATGGGATCTGTCCTGCCATGTGACTCCGGTATGCGCCAAGCCTTTCCAGAGGGCAAGCAGGGGGCGGCAGAGGACATCTTCTATAGCTATAGTTTTCTGAGAGTCTGATTCTGGAGAGAGACCACCCCCGACATTCAGAAGATATAACTGCAGAGGGATGTTGGATTCGAGAAGTTTTGAGCCTCCTTTTCGGAGAGGTTTATGGAGAGCCAGCCCAAACATTGACATCATACCCTTTTCATGGACGAAGCGTATGATGTCATGGAGAGAACGGCAGCTTTCCGGGACAAAGGATGGGTCAGCAGGGTTCACCATTCTGAGCGGCGAGATTAATGAGATGACGATACTCATTGATTTCAGAAACGGTGTTTCCTTTTCTTTTTCATCTTCAGAATATTGTGTAATAAGGGTTTCCACTACACCATCAAAGACAGTGGTCTGATCCGTCCAAAGAGTGACCTGCTGTCCGGAGGTGAAGAGTTCTGTGCCGATATTGGTTTTCACCAGGGTTGGGATGTTGAACTCCCTTGCCACTGAAGCAAAATGATCTGCAGCACTTCCTGCATCGGCGATAACCCCGGCAAGATTGTGGGCAATGGTTGCAAGGGATGGTAGGGTTGATCGTGTTACTAGAATGGCGCCCTTGGGGACTTCTGATAGGCGGTTAAAGTCATTCAGGAGATATATTTTGCCTGCTGCCGATCCTCTGGCTGCTAATTCTCCTCCGCGAAAGAGCTCTCTGTATGATGATGTGTCGATCTCTGTCTGTTCAGGCTTTTTTTGTACCCTTAAAAAGCGCGTCTGGAGGATGAGAGGAGAGCCATTCTGATCTATGCACCATTCAATTTCCTGGGGAACTCCGTAGTGCGATTCAATGCGGATGGCCCATTGGGCGAGTTGCTTTGCCTGGTCTTCTGTCAGGGTGAAAGCATCCCCCGGGCGTGATGGAATCTGCTGTAGTATTTTAAATGGTTTTTCTTTCTGGATAATTGTTGTGTCAGGAGATCTTTTGCCGCTGACCAGATCCTCACCCCGACCTTGCAGGGAGTGAATACAGACAACGTCATCGCCTTTATCGAAAGAGTCCTTGGTAGTTATGACACCGCTTACACTGGCGTCAACCATCTCCAAAACAAGGACGGCCATGGCTGTTGAATAATCATGGAGTCCATTGCTTATTCTGTAGTAGAGAGCCCGGGGAGAAAATTTACTGGCCGTCACCTGTTTGTAGGATTCCAGCAGGTTGCCGCCATCTGCATCAAGAATTGAAAGATATTGGCCGGCAAAGGAGATTTTGGAATCTTCGCCCACAGCACTGCTTCGCACTGCCAAGGTGATATCCGTGCTGCATTGGTTCCGTAATTCCTTGAAGGCCTGATTCAACTCTTTTTTGAGCGAGTCGGGCAGTGCTGTGTTGCCGATAAGATCTATAATCTGCTTTGAGCTGTTATGGAGGGATTCTGTAGAATGGATGTCAATCTCGGCCAGGATTTCATCTATTGTATGTCGGAGCCCACTTTCCTTAATAAAATAGTTATAAGCAGAGGTGGAAATAATAAAACCATGAGGCCCGGGAAGTCCGAGGGTGTTTTTCAGAATGCAGAAATTAAAACCCTTACCGCCGGTCAGGCTGTCATCTGGATAAATTTTAGTGATCGGCAGAATAAAAGGAGGGGATGTGTCAATCTCCGGGGGAGCAAGTGCAAATCTGCAGAAGAAGTCTATTTTTCGATAATAGGCGCGGAGATTGGTGCTCTCGCCTGGAGACATTTTCCCCAGGCATGCCACCATTGTTGAAACAGCCTGAGATAGTTGACTGTATAACCTGGTAGCATAATTGATATCGACTTTTTTGTTCTGGTAATAGACCTCCTCCAGGGTGGCCAGCAGCTCATGTGCTTTCTGGTCGTTTTTTAACAGGTCCTTGAAGGTCTCATATCTAGATCGTGCTGAGGCTATTGGTGAAATAATCTGGTAAGTCACATTTTTTAAAAAATCAAACATGTTTATTTCTGTTTACAGACAATTTCGGAGCCTGGTTCCATAAAGTGCATGCAGGAAAGGGTGTATTTCTCGTCAGCATTATTCATGTCACCATATTCTGCCATAGTATGGATTATTTTTTTCCAGGCCTCTTCATCCTGGGTCGCCAATGACGCGCAGATGCGCTGGGTATTGTGGCAGGTTGTACAGTAGAAGGCGATAAATGAAGAACATGATTCATTATCAACCGGAGGTTGAGCATTCCCTTTTTCCGTAGCAGAGAAGATGAAAAGGAAAAAGCTGACAATCAATATAGGTGATCTTGCCAAAAGTCGTGATTTCAATTATCGCCACCAGTAATATCAAGGGGATCCCAAAGATTCACGCGGCGTATGAACGCTTTTTGCGAATACGGCAATATAGGTATATTCCGCAATAAAAATCAATCCCAGTCATTCGGGTCAATGTCTGGTATCAGGAACCATATAGCAGCTGGTTTGCACGACCAGACCTTGTCGCCTTCCTCATGGACACAATCCTCAAATTTCCAACCAAACTTGCTTAAATGTATGGATAGCTTTTTTTTGGCCTTTTCAAAGAGCTCTCTATCAAAGCCTTCCATATCTGAAACGCATATCATATCTATTTGTTTTTCCATTGTTAAACACTCCGTTATGTGTTGAAGGGTACGAGGATTTTCCTCGCAAGGAAACATCTTGTTTATGTATAAAAAGACTGAACGTTAATTGTGTCAAGGATTTTATGTAAAAGAAGAAGGGTATAATGGAATGTTCACCATTAATTGTGATTGTTATTTTACACTTGGTGCCATCTGGTTAGGTGCGTCTCCCTCCAGGAATCACTTTCTAAGCAAGAACAGAGAGACAGTAAAAATTAAATACCAAAAGCTACATATTCATTTCGAAGTGAAGAGAGAAATCTTAAAACTCGTAATGTATACTGTTCGCTGATAAGGTTATTACATTACAGCTTTAACAAAAAAACAATTCTTTCTTCTTTTATTTGAACACCATATGGTTATATTAATTTGTACTACAGTGATCGGCAGAATAAAGAGTAAAGATATATTGCTATGATTCTCCTAATTAAAATTTTTATTCTCATATTTTTTTCCTTACTCCAGACAGGTGTACTATGGGGTGCACAAACGGTCAAAATTGGTGTTTTGGCCAAACGAGGCCCCGCATATACCCTGCAGAAATGGTCGAAGACCGCTGATTATTTATCTTCCTCAGTTCATGGATACCTTTTTGAAATAGTTCCTCTTGGTTTTCAAGAAATTCACACCGCAGTCAAAGAGGGAAAAATAGATTTTGTGTTGGCAAATTCCGCGTTCTATGTGGAGCTTGAGAAACTCTACGGTGTGAGTCGGATCGCGACTCTGATTAATCAGAATATGCCTGGTCAGCAAACAACAACCTTTGGGGGAGTCATCTTCTCCCGGGCAGATAAAAAAGACATAAAGGAGTTGGAAGATCTTCAGGGAAAGAACTTTATGGCTGTGGATCCACGCTCTTTCGGGGGCTGGATTATGGCCTGGAGAGAATTCAAGAGGAAGGGTATTGATCCCCTGGCGGATTTTTCCTCTATGCAGTATGGCACGACCCATGATGCAGTAGTATATGCCGTCCTCAATGGTGCTGTTGATGGAGGGACTGTGCGCTCTGACACCTTGGAGCGGATGGCTGCTGAGGGGAAGATCAAGCTTGAGATGCTTCGCATCCTTCACCCCCAGAAAGTCGATCAGTTTCCGTTCATGATCAGCACGGATCTCTATCCAGAGTGGCCTATAGCTGCCATCAAAACAACGCCAAACAAGCTCTCTCGTCTCGTTGCCTCCGCATTGATGGCCATGGATGCCGGTGACCCAGCGGCCATCGCAAGTAAATCAGCAGGCTGGACAATACCCCTTAACTACCAACCGGTGCATGACTGTTTGCTGGAACTTCGAATCAGTCCCTATGAGGATTACGGAAAATTCACCCTTAAAGATGTTTTACAACGCTACTGGCGGCAGGTTGCGTTGCTGGCATTGGCTGCCATGGCGGTACTTGTTGTTACATTGTACATTTTTTACCTGAACCAAAGCCTGCACCAGAAAAAAGCTGAGGTCGACGAGCTCAACAGAACTCTGGAAGTCAAGGTGATACAGCGGACAGAAAAGATCAATACCCTCCTGGATCAGGAGATGTATCTCAGGGAAATCCTGCATACGGTTGCTGATGTCAATGAGCTGCTTGTAACATCACTAACCCTGGAGAGCCTGCTGAAAGAGTCCTGTGCCAGGTTTGTCCAACACGGACATTATGGTTTTTGCTGGGTTGGCCTGTTGGAGAATGACAATATCCAGACAGTCTATACGTCTCACGAAGCCGATAACTACCTTATTGACCCGCCGTATGCCCTCCAAGATGCCGACAATATATTTCCCCAGAGCCCCACAGCCAAATGTATTGCGGAAAACAGGACTGTAATCAGTGATATCAGCCGGCAAAAGGTAGATGCAACTCCCTGGAGAACTCAAGTAAAGGGATTCCAGGCAGTTATCGGTCTTCCCTTGCGGGCCGACCAGCATGCTGAACCACTAGGCGCTATGACTGTTTATACCTGGCGGAAAGAGGGATGTGAACCAGAAGAGCTTGCCATGCTTGAAGAATTGGCCGGTGATATCGGTTTTGCTATCAACTCTTTTCAACAGAAGGAAGCTGTCACACGATTGGAACTTGAACGCACTGCAAATTATGAAGAAACGATTTTCTCCATGGTAAATATGATTGAGCATCGTGATACATATACCGCCGGGCATACAGCACGTGTAGCCCGCTATTCTGTGATGATTGCCAAAGAAATGGGGCTCGATGATAAAGAGATACAAAAGCTGCAGAAGGCTGCCGTGCTCCATGATATTGGCAAAATTGCCACACCGGATTCTGTCCTCCTGAAACCGGGGAAACTCTCGGACCTAGACTACGATCTTATTAAAATTCATGCCAGTGCTGGCTATGAAATGCTCTCAAAAATTAATATGTATAAAGAACTTGCCGAGATTATCCGGCATCATCATGAGAGGTATGATGGAAACGGATATCCGGATCATCTCAAAGATGAAGATATTCCTCTTCTGTCGAGCATTATGACGGTTGCCGATGCTTTTGACGCCATGACGACAAATCGTATCTATAAATCGAGAAAAGAAATACCTGAGGCTGTCATAGAACTTCAATCCCTGGCAGGCAGCCAGTTTAATCCTCAAGTTGTAAAGGCTGCTGTTAATGTTCTTCAGGATGTGAAAATTCCCTCTACCGTTTCTCAACTTCCGAGAACAGACCTGGAGAAAAGACGTTTTTCCTATTTTTTTAATGACAAGCTTACCGGTCTATACAATGAAGACTATCTTCAGATAATACTGCGCAACAACCGAAGCACAAATGACTACAAATGTTTTTATAGTGTGCACCTGAAAAATCTACCGGAATATAACAAGCGGTGGGGTTGGGAAGAGGGCAATCAGCTTGTGAAGGAAATTGCGGATGAACTGCAGGTCAATTTCCCTGAAACACTTCTGTTCAGGGCGTACGGCAATGATTTTGCCATAGTAACAAAAGAACATTTCGAGCTTGCCAGCCAACAGATAGAGATTTTCACTTGTATCCGTGATGCGGAAATCAAGGTGGAAATCACCCATGTCGATTTAATCAGGGAGGAAATATACACCATTAACAAACTGGAAAAGCTAGAACTTTTATTAAATAAAGAATAAGAGGATTTCCGTCATTTCTTGACATCGAACTGCTCCACCAACGTCATTAATGTGTGTGGAGAGGACAAACATGCCTGCCCATGGCTACACTGGCTCATCAGAAAACAGAAATCCAGCAACTCCTGCATCAATTTTGTCATAGTCTTATTTTTGTGCTGGATCACCGAGAGCTGCCTTTCCATGTCAACTCCCTTTATGTAAAGTCGCTTCAACCTGCCGTTTTCAACATCACTACAGACGGTCAGGTTAGACAGACAGCCCACACCTGCTCCTGATTTGACAGCATTTTTTATTGCTTCAGTGTGGCCCAATTCCATGATGATGTTTAGGTCTGTTACATGTTTTCCTAATTTCTTTTTAAAGATCTGCGCTGTTCCGGAACCTTGCTCCCGCATAATCCATTTATATTTCTTAAGATCGGTGGCGACATTACATACATCGCTGTCTTCGGTAAGATTATCAATATTTGATATAAGAACAAGTTCATCTTTAAACCAGGGAGTTACTTGCACCTGCTCATTGTTCACCTCCCCTTCAACAAAACCGATATCCACTTTGCGGTCAACAATCAGCTTTTCTGCCGCTCTTGTATTGAGAACGAGCATGGTTATATATACATCAGGGTGCATTTGCTTGAAGGCACTGATCAGATAAGGCAGGACATAATTGCCAATGGTGGAACTGGCGACCAAATTAAGAGATCCCACAATATTTCCATCCTTTTCATTCATCAACGAACAGACATTGTTCATCTGATCGCTAATTTCTCTGCTTAAAGGTAGGAGATAGCGGCCTCGATCGTTGAGAATAAGCGAACGGCCCTGACGATCGAAAAGAGGTCCCCCAAGCTGATTTTCCAGCTCAATTATTGCAAGACTGACCGCCGATTGGGTTATAAACAGTTTTTTGCTGGCCCGGGTAACCTGTTGAGTTTCTACTACAGCATTAAAAATTTCAAGCTGCCTGAACGTAATTGCCATGATCGCCTCTTTTTTTCTTTTTTATTCCTCTACAGACTTTATTTGAATAAGTGAATTTTTAAATGAAGAGCAGTGGGAATTACTTTTTATTTCAAGAAAATTTTTGGTCTGCGTATGAAAAATCGTTACTATAGTAACAACGTGGCCTTTGTATTAATTCTACTAATGATAAGCATTTTTATAATAAATTATACTTTATCTTGATTAATTACTATAAGTAAAGGACCCTCTGAAAAACTATTCAGAATAAAGGTTACAATATATCCGCATAGTTTATAATTATTTCAACATGTTAAACATGATGCGGAGGGTAAAATGAGTCAGCTAAGCCTACTTTCGATAGCACTATATCGCAAAACACTTCGTTGTGAGAAATACTTAAACCAGATGGACCAAGTTGTTCCTTGGAAGAAACTTTGCGCTATTATAAAACCATATCATAAACAACCAAAGACCGGCAGAAAACGCATTGATATAGAAAGGAAGTTGCGTATACTTTGCCTTCAGGAGTGGTACAATTTGTCCGATCCCGCTGTTGAAGATGCAATCTACGACAGAAACTCCTTTCAAAAGTTTTTATCTATCGACATTCTTACAGAGTCAGTGCCCGACGAAACAACAGTTTGCAAGTTCCGTAATCTCTTGCATAAACACAATCTTTTCGAAAAAATTCTTTCTACAATAAATGAACACCTCGAACAAAAAGGCCTGCTCATGAAAGAAGGTACTGCTGTTGATGCGACATTAATAGCTGCTCCTTCCAGCACCAAGAATCAAAGTGGCAAGCGTGACCCTGAAATGAGTTCAACCCAGAAAAACGGCAAGTGGCACTTCGGGATGAAAGCCCATGTCGGTGTTGATCCTAAGTCAGGCCTGGTGCACAACCTGAGCACAACAACTGCCAAGATTCATGATACACGCCAGTTTGAAGAACTCCTGCATGGAGAGGAGAAAGCAATTCTTGGCGACAAAGGCTACTTCAATTCTTCTCGTAAACGAGATCTTCGAAAGCAGGGCATCTTTTGTGGAATCTTGGACAAAGCGAGTCGCAATAATCCCTTATCCAGTTCCCAAGAAAAGAGAAACCGTAAACTCTCAAGAGCAAGAGCTATTGTCGAACACCCTTTTCAAGTAATTAAATGCCAATGGAACTATCGTAAAACCCGTTACCGAGGCCTTGCGAAAAATGCAGGCCAATTACATTTGTTATTCGGGCTTTATAATCTGTTTCGAGTTCGAAAAAAAATACTACTGGCCCCGATTTAATAGGAGCAGTCCGTCAAAAGGTGCAAATAAATTATAAAACGCTGCACAAAGGCAGCAAAACAGAAAAAATTGAGTTTAAAATGTCGATTGTGATCGTGGGTTCTGATTAAAAAAACTCAAATTTTCACTTGATCTGTAAACTGTGACCTCAAATCTGTATTATTCAGAAAGTCCTAAAATTAAGGGACAATCTTTTTTACATTGTTGAATGGACTTTCGGTGAAAAGAGCCTCCACGCTTCTCCATGGCAGCTGGCAGATTTTTCGTAATCCAGAGTTTTTCAGGAGAAGCAAAAAGGAAAATCAAAACAAAGGAGGGAAATAAAATGCGTGAATGGGCAAACAATATTGATCGGCAAATTGCTAGGTGGATGGATAAGTACTGTCAATTTTTGATGAGAATTTCCCTTGCTCTGATTTTCATCTGGTTCGGGGCCTTGAAACCGCTTGGCCTCAGCCCGGAGGAGGAACTTATAAAGCGGACGGTCTACTGGCTTCCGCCGCAGGCTTTTTTGCCAGTGCTGGGATGTTGGGAATTCGCAATCGGAGTGTGTTTACTCTACCGCCCCTGGCTCCGCATTGCTCTCCTACTGCTTCTCATTGAATTGCCAGGGACCTTTCTGCCGTTAATCCTGCTGCCGGATATCTGCTTTGCCAAAATCCCTTTTGGATTAAGTATTGAAGGGCAATATGATTATCAAAAACTTATTCCTGATTAGTGCGGCCTTTGTTATAGGCAGTAAAGTCAGGAGCGAAACAAATCATGAGAAAAGGCTTTGACCATTTCCTGAATGTGCCGGGAACGAGAGGCCTAGAAGTGTTACAGGAGATACGTACAGTTTCCTTATTACCATTAGACAATTTTATTGACTCTGGAAGGGCTGGAATCTGTTATTTTGAGACAAAAGATTCCGTGAAATTTAGGACTGCAGCATGTCAAACTAGCAGGTTATTGCCTAACTAAATCTACCCATAACGATGTGTATGGAAAAACTAAGCGCTTAAAAGCTACCGGGATGAGACATCTACCATGAAAACTGTAACAGTCCCCAGCACGGAACAGGAATACCTCAAGATATTTCAAAAAGTCACCAAACTTATCAGTATGGTACTTGACCCCCAGCAGGTTATGGACATGGTCGTTCATCGTCTTCCTGGGCTTCTTGATGTTGATGCGGCAACTATAAGGCTGCTTGACAGTAGTACGAACACTTTTGTCCTGGGAGCTGCCCATGGCTTGTCTGATGAGTATCTTTCCCGTGGCTCCATTGATACTGAAGAATCCATGGAGATGATCATGAGTGGAAATCCGGTAGCGAAAACTGCTCTGGATACTGACCCGCATTATCAGCACAGTGCTGAGGCGGCCAGGGAGAGTATTAAAAGTGTTTTGGCCCTGCCCATTACCTTTCAGGGACATATCATCGGTATCATGCGACTTTTGACACGAAGCACGCGGGTTTTCACGGCCATGGAAATTTCCTTTTCCATGGCTTTGGCAGAGCAGATTGGGGTTGCCGTCTCCAATGCCAGACTTTTTACAGAGATGGAGAATCAGGTGGATTTTCTCCAGGAAGTGAAAGAAATATCCCGTCTGGTCAATTCCACCCTTAATCTGAATGAAATTTTACAAACCATTGTTGACAAACTTCCTAAAGTCATGGGAATGAAAGCCTGCACTATTCGTCTGCTCCAGCCTGAAACTAATCAGCTGGAACTGGTGGCTGCCACAGGTCTTTCAGACGAATACTTGAAACGTGGCCAAGTTAAAAGGGAAAACTCCATTTTTGACGTGCTGAAAGGTGAACCAGTGGCAATCTATGATGCCTCCAATGATGCCCGGGTGAGATATCACGATTCCATGGAGAAAGAGGGCATTAAAAGCATTCTGGCTGTTCCCATTAAAAACGGTCCTGAGATTATCGGGGTCCTGAGGTTGCTCACCGCCGAACACCATTGTTTTTCCTCAAGTGAAGTGAATTTTGCGGCAACACTGGCTGAGGAAGGTGGCAATGCTATTCAAAATGCCCGTACCTATCAGAAAATAACTCTTCTTTTCAACCAGATTGAGGCAAATGAACGTTTTCTCCAAAATATCATAGATTCCCTGTGGGCTCAGCTTATTGTCTTGGATACCCGGAAACATGTAGTCATGGCCAATCGAAGATTTCTTGAAGAAAATGCCTTCTCAGAAGAGGAGGTCCTGGGGCGGCCTTACAACCTCATTTCACCTTGGGATAATCCTGAAGAATCTATGTGTCCGGTTGACCTGATCCTGTCTGGCGGGGAGAAGACGACCTCCACTATTCATAAGGTTAAGGAAGGAAATGATCAGTGGCTTGAGCAGTCTATTTATCCAATTTTAGACGACAAGGGCAAGGTGGAGTTTGTTATTTTCACTGTCCGAGATATAACCACCCAGCAATTATTGGAGCAGGAAAAAATGGAACGAATGAAGCTTAAAGGCATATTGGAAATAGCCGGAACTGTTGCCCACGAGCTGAATTCACCTCTCTTTGCCGCCCTGGGAACAGCCCAGCTTATGCGTGATGATATCCAGTCGGAAGCTTTGCTGGAGGATTTAGATATGATAATCCGCAATATGAAGCAGATGGCTGAACTTACTAAAAAAATGATCACCATGACTGGCTTTGAAACAAAGGATTATGTTGATAATGCCAAGATTGTCGAGTTCAAATAACTAAAATTGTACTTGAAATCTTAAGATATTTTACCTCAAAGAGATATGAGAAAACGTGTAAGAATAGACACAGATTACTGAAAAGATTGTTGATGGGGTTTAAAGACGTGCTGGCACGTCTCAACAGCATGGCTGCCGGTCAGGAGTTCCATTTTCTCTGTGTCGAAAAAATGGCGGGAAAAATGGACCAGGTCGTTATCCTTGGTGGCGGCGAAATTTTGAAAGAGATGACAGATCTACGGTGTTGTCATTTCTGTTAAGAAGAAAGAGCCATATAAAAGTTTGATAAGTTTCCGGTGGCCAGTTGGAAAGGCGAAATCGTCAAGTTCCTCTCTACTTACTCAACGACATTCCTGGGCAGCATGAAGAACGGGTTATTGCTTCATTTTTTTCTGGTCATAGAAAAAGCCATGCAGTGTCACTCTGTAATTCATATATGAATGCTGTACTGTTTTACCAGGCCTGACATTGTATACGACAAGCTCTGCCTCCTTTTTAATTTCTCTGACTACAGTATCTTCCAGTTTTTCTCCGTCTTTCAGGCGTCCGCCTGGAAACTCTTAGAGACCTGCCCCGGCATCTTTTTTTGCTTTTTCTGGGTAAAAATAAGCCGTTTTTTTTTGAGAACACCACAGGCCATGTTGATTTGAATTGTTTTTTTACGAGGAGCAGGAATCGGGCGTTGGTTGATGATCATTAGTTTATAGGCTTTACATCCATCCAGCACAGGGCATGAGTCACAGGAAGGATTTTTTTTCAGGCAGACAAGGGCACCAAGTTCCATAAGGGCTTGGTTAAAAGCCCCAGCCAAGCCGGATGGGATAAGATCGTGCGCTTTTTTCAGGGCCAGAGATTCACCGACAAAGGTAGAAAGAAGTTGCCAATCGCGAAGTCGACACAGTAGCGCAACTTAAAGGTTGCATGCGGTTTTATTGTTTCACCGTTTTCCCTCGTTTGGCTACCACTCTGTCGATGTTGCATGGTAGGGTGAGCTATTAATATTAGAAAAATATATTATTCAACACCTTGATATTACTAGATTGTTGTATGCATGGATAACCGGTGTTCTCTAGTTTGGCATGGTTCCTGCCTTTAAGTAGTGAAGAAATGATTAGTTCTGAAGTTTTTTTTGAGAAATTCAACTTTTGAAAATCGCTGATAGCAATTGATGACGGAATTTATAGTTTTCTATAGGCACCTCGACGTGGTGCATCATTTTTGCTGCACCAGGGGTAGGTGTTTGAAATTTATACTCCACCGTCTACCCTTAACGTTCTTATGTATACTGACTACAGCTTTTATTATTTTACACCCATCCCTTTCCTGGGCTCTGCAAACTCATGACGCCCCCGAGGGACTTATCGTACACCAGTTGGCTCATATTCTTTTTATGGCTTCCTTGGTATATCTTGCCTGGGACATAAAACGTAATTCATTTAGCGGGCGTGGCTGGGGGTATCTCCTCCTTTTCTGCCTCTTTATGTTTTCCTGGAATGTTCTTGCATTTGTCGGCCATACTATAGAGGTTCATATTAATAGAAGTGATTTTTATACCGAGAGTAGTTATCTATACACGAGAATATATGGTCCATTTTCCTCTGCCAAACTTGCCTATTATATAGCTAAATTCGATCACCTGATCAGTGTTCCCGCTCTTTTTTTCCTGTTTCTGGCTTTACGTACTTTTTATCATTCCGTTGAAACCGATGATAGTAATGGGGAGGGTGAATGAACAGCCTACCTCTTTATCCGACAACTTTAGCGGATATCATCGGTTCACTAATGATCATTATCCTCTCCTTTCTTTCTTTACGTTATGCCTATTTGTTGACCCGCAAGCAGCCGGAAAATTTCATCTGGGGATTTCTTTATTATCTGAGCATTGCGTTGGCGTTTTTTGCTATTTCCAGGGCGGTTGGTCATATTGTCAAACAGTTTCTGTTGATATTTGACAATAAAGCTATATGGGCACATATCTCGCCGTTCTCCGGTGGGTTTAACTCCTTGATGATGATTTTCGTCTCGGCTGTCACTATTTATTACCATAAAGGTGTTGAGGTCTTTCGTATTGTCGAAAGTAACGCCAGGAAGCTGGAAATCGCCAACAGACAACGAATCAATGCGGCCAACGAAATGATGCGTTTAAACTTGCATTTAGAGGAAATGGTGGAAGAGCGAACCGCTGAACTTTCTCAATCTGAGAAAAAATTCAGGCAATTTTTTGAGAATTCCAAGGATATGGTCTATTTCTGTTCAAATGGAGGACTTATTTCAGACATTAATGACAGTGGCCTGCATATGATGGGCTACGACACACTTCCCGAACATTTAAATATCCATTCTTTTTTTAAGAATGATGATGCTCTTGAAGCGTATCTGCTTTCCCTTCACAAGAATGGTTTTGTACGGGATTTTGAGGTTGAAATGGAGAAGAAGGACGGTTCTGTCTGTCATGTTTTACTTACAGCGAATGCCATCCGCAATGAACATGGCCAAATGATCGGGTGTGAAGGTATTGCAAAAGATATGACGAAGCTCAAGACCATGACAGATCAACTCGTAAGCCAGGAAAAAATGGCTTCAGTTGGGCAGCTTGCAGCTGGAGTTGCCCATGAGATCAACACACCGCTGGGTATCATTCTCGGCTACGCCCAACTTATGCAGGATGATTTTCCAAAAGAGAGTGAAGAAAAACAGAACCTTATAGTTATTGAAAGGCAAGCCAAGGCCTGTCGCAAAATTGTTGCCGATCTATTGAAGTTTTCCAGACAATCCGGAGGTTTTAAACAAGATCTGGACCTCAATGAAGTCGTTAATGAAGTGCTGGCAGTGACCGAACATATTCTTGATATTGACCATATTCAGGTGAATAAAATCTTGGCAGAAACTTTACCTCTTGTTCCTGGGGATGCGGGGAAAATACGACAGGTATTTTTCAATATAATAAACAACGCCCATCAAGCTATGGAAAATGGAGGGAGCCTTACCATAACCACCTCCTACCTTGCCGAAGAAAAAATGATCGATTGCATGGTGCGTGATACTGGACCGGGGATACCCCCTGAAGTGAAAGGTAGAATTTTTGATCCTTTCTTTACTACTAAAAGAGTGGGCAAGGGCACCGGCCTGGGACTTTCCGTCTCCTATGGAATCATTCAGGAACATGACGGCAGGATCACAGTCGATAGTCCTGCCAATAAAGAAGACGGCACAGGCACGGCGTTTCATGTGCTGCTGCCGGTCTGTCGGAAAGAGACACAAAACATCGATAAGGAGGAAAAATGATCAAAAACGTCTTTGCAAAGGAGGTTATGCGTGCTGTGACAAAATCATAAAAGGGAAGAAACAACTGACGTGTACTAAACAATACAGTCGAACGGGATTGAAACTTTTCCCGGATTGACCAAAGGAGGAGACAATACAATGAAACGAATTTCACTTCTTGCCTTACTGGCGGCAATAGCCTCACTGGCAATCGCTTCACAGTGCTGGGCAGTACAGGCAACAATCGGATCAACTACAGTCAAGGCCGGAACCCCGGTAAGTATAGAGGGAACCATCACTCCGGGTGAGGACCTGTATGTTGTTGTCAGCAGCGACAAAATGTTCAGACCTGCTGATGCTCCAGGGCCCAAGGAAAAGAAACGCCTGACAAATGGCAAAGACGGCAAAGACGCCTTTGGCGATACAGCTATTCCCCCAGCCTACTATGTTATCACCAATGTCCCGGACAATCTGGCCAAAATGAAGGAATCAGATAAGGGCCAGACATCAGGCGTATTTGCCTTCCCGCCCTTTAAATTTAAGGTCAAGGTCAACAAAATCAAGCAATGGGGTGACATCGATCCTGCGGTCAAATCAATGCTTGGTCCTATTAACTCCGAGGCCCAATGGAAATTTCTGACCTTTACCCATGAGAAAAAGTTTGGCATCAACACCGTAGCCAAGGAACTCCCCATCGGCGGCGGCAATGCCAGGATGATCATGACCGATTCCGGCGTCCAGAATGAAGCATGGAACAAAGGTGTTTCCTTGAAACTGGATAAAACTACCGGCAAGTTCTCTGTGGCTATGACGCCCTATAAACACCTGGCACCAAACACAAAATTGGCAATCTATGTTAACGGTGAGAAAATAGACACTCCTATTACCATTGAAAAATCGACGTTCTTCTTTAAAACCGGTAGTGTCTATATGAATCCGCTAATCGTTATTGGCGGCTCCTTCATTATTGGCGTGCTCTTTGTTATCATGGGCGCGGCAGGCGGTCTGTTCACCGCAGCCTTCCAGATTACCGTCATCGGCACCAAGGGTCCCATCGGTATTAATGCCGGTAACACCATCAAACCCACGAACCTGTTCCTGACCCTGTGTTCGCCCATTACCGGTCTCATGACCTATTTCAAGGAAAAAAGATTTGCCTGGCCTGTTGCCATCTTTTTTGCCATCGGTATTGTCTTAGGCGCCTTTTTTATTGGCCCCCCCCTTTCGGCCAAGTATTTGAATCTTGCGGCGTTTAAATTTTACTTGGGTATCATCTGCCTGGTTATCGGCATTAAACTCTTTATAGAATCGCTGCCGGGATCCATTGAAAAGAAAAAGGCCATGAAGGCCATAATCCAGAAATTTAATGCGGCAGTAAAAGAAGCCAAAGCAACAGGTAAGGCCATGGAACTTGGCAAGGTGGAATTCGACAAATTTAATTTCATGAAGTTTGACATGCGGTTCTGGGGTGAGACCTTTGTCGCCCGTCCTTTGATGATGCTGATCGCCGGCCTCCTTATGGGTATTATCGCATCCTCCTTTGGCGTTGGCGGCGGCTTCATGTTCATGCCGTTCATGACCACCATGGCAGGCTATCCAATGTATCTGGCCGTACCCATCGCCCTGGCCGGGACCTTCGCCACCTCAACAGGTGCTATCGCCAAATATGCCATGATGGGTTATCAACCTGACTGGATTATGGCTGCCTGTATTGCTGCTGGCGCCATGGGTGGCGGTATGGTGGGACCAAAAATCCAGAAAAAGCTTCCGGAAATCTTCTTGAAACGAATGCTGGCACTGGCCCTGATTATCGTGTTCTTGAAGTATACTAATGCTATTCCTTTCTTGCGCTAAGAAATTTTAGCCGGAAACAAATGAAGACAATTCCCCGGAATTCGCTACAGGATTATTGGCGAATTTCGGGGAAATAACCTGACATACAATTATGGATACATTGATTCAGCAATTTATATTCATTCTGGACTGGTTTTTTGAGTCTCTGATCAGCCCTTTTTTTACCCTTATCGGTATGGGACTTGAGTGGATCATTATCAAGCCCCTTATGGTGCTGCATGTCCCGGTGCTCTGGCAGGTCATCCTGGTGGCCGTGGCTACCGCTCTGCTGTCACGACTTCTTCGTCGGTGGATGAAGGTTGTCCAGAGAGATCAACTGTTCAAAGAAAAATTCACAGCACAACGTTTACAGCAGAAGAATATTGACCTACTTAACGACTGGAAAGCACGAGATTCTTTGTACCGGTATACAGACAATGAAATAGATGAGGATTTCAACACGTACCTGGCCCAGCGTTTCGCCAGACACATGCAAGTGTATATGATTCCTCTCTTTCTCTCTCAGTATTGGCTGAGCACTGTTTTCCCATCAGAGAAGCTCATCAGCCAATTTGGCTCCCCCTACCTCATTGATTTGTCAGACAAGGGGTGGGCTATGCAGGGGGTGAGTATTACTGTCGTCTTTCTTCTTGCATATGTTTTTACGTTGATCGGCTGTTTTCTTGCCGACAGGGCGGGATTGTCTGCTCGAAGACCCTCGACCGGTTCTATGTTACCGGTACATCAGACGGAGTAAATCAAATGGCACGCATTATGGTATTAGATGACGTTTATGATGCCGGAATTCTGATAAAAAGAATCCTCGAAAGAAAGGACCATGAAGTCCATACCTTTACTGAAGAGGAAGATGCTATTGATTTTATTAAGTCCAACACGGTGGATCTCGTCATACTTGACATCAAACTGAAAAAGATGAGCGGCGTGGAGGTGTTGGCTGAAATTAAAGCAGTTTATCCCGAAATAAGGGTGATTATGCTCACCGGATATCCAACCATTGAAACAGCACGCCAGTCTCTGGCTCTTGGCGCCCAGGAATACTGCGTCAAGCCCATTGACAAGGAGGAACTGGAAGAAAAGGTAGCCAAAGTTCTTTCTTAATCTTCCATATTGAAATCATGTTTCGCATTCCAGTTCTGTTGATTGGCATACCTGTGTAGATTCTGAGGTGTCGGGAAAGATTTCCCAACTTTCCTTATACGGTATCAGACGAAACTATTTGTTTAAAGAGTAAATTATGAAAAAAACAGTTTACAGTATATGCGGCATCTTGAATGCCAAGGGGTGGGCCAGCATCGCCCTCATCGAAAAGGAGAAAAGCTAATGAAAAAATCTGTGTACACCATGTGCGGAATGTGTACTGTTCGTTGTCCTATCCGCGTTGAGTCTGAAAATAATAAGGTAACCTGGATAGAGGGCAATCCGCATTTGTTGAACGGTGCCCTTTGTGCACGGGGAACAGCCGGGATTGCCCTTACTAAAGACCAGCAGAGACCGCAGCAACCGCTTATCCGGCAAGGTGAAAGGGGTGAGGGTAAATGGCGCACTGCAAGCTGGGATGAAGCCCTTGATTATGTTGCCGATAAACTGAAAGGAATCAGGGAAAAATATGGAGCTGAATCTATAGTTGTTTCTTCGAGGGGTGGCCCATGGCAGGATATGTATAAAACTTTTTGCCATGCCATTGGATCACCAAATTATACCAACCATGATGATACCTGTGGCAGAAACACCCATCATGCCAGTCTGTCAATTAATGGCGTTGGCCGAAAGGGTTTCCAGTATGATATCAAGAATTCTCGGCACTTGGTCCTCTTTGGCCGCAACACCTTTGATTCATTACGCATACCCGAAAACCGTCAGGTTCTTGACATGCTTGATAACGGCGGTCGCCTGACCTATGTGGATGTCCGGCAGACCAAGACAAGTAACAAAGCAACCCGATTTTTCCTGGTACGCCCCGGAACGGACTATGCCCTGTGCCTTGGGATTCTGCATCAGATCATCAAGGAGGGAGCCTATGATAATGACTTTGTCAGTCAATGGGTTTCCGGTTTCAGCGAATTAAGCGATTTTGTTGAACAATATACGCCGGCTTGGGCTGCAAAAGAGTGCGGGGTTGAGGAAGGCGCCATTAAGGATTTTGTCCGGGAAATTAATGACGATAGGCCGAGTATTATTTTCCATCCCGGTTGGATGCTTACCCGTTACAGAGATTCGTTTTACGCCAGCCGCGCCATTCATACCATCAATGCGCTCATGGGCTCTATTGAACAGAAAGGGGGGCTGCTCATTCCAAGGGGACCCGGAGATTGTGGAAAAAAAGGTCCGAGAGCACTTGACTGCCCAAAACCTGACATCGAAAGGGCTGATGGTGTCGGTAAAAAATATACTCATTTTGATAAGGGACCCGGTCTTGCACACCTGAATTTTGAGGCCATGAAGACCGGTTCACCTTATCCGGTTAAGGCCTGGGTCGCCATGCGTCATGATCTTTTCACTCAGATGCCAGATCCGGAGGCGCAAAAAGCATTACTTAATAATTGTGAATTACTTGTTTCCATTGATGTTCATTACAGCGAATATGGCTGGTTTTCAGATGTAATTCTTCCCCATGCCACTTTCCTGGAGCGGGATAATCACATTGTCGTGCAGAAAGGAGCGAAACCACGACTCGCTCGACGCAAGAAGGCAATCGACCCTATTTTTGACACGAAACCGAGTTGGGAAATTTTTAAGCAACTGGCAACACGAATGGGTGTAGATGAATACTTTCCGTACAATTCCATTGAGGAGCTTTGGGACTGGCAGCTTGAACCGACTGGATATACTATTGAGGATTTTGATGAAAAGGGATTTATTTCATTAACGGATACACCCATTCCGCCAGAGCCTGACAACTTAGAAGGAAAATTTAAAACCCCGTCGGGGAAAATTGAGATAGTAAGCGAGAAGCTGACCAAGGCCGGGTTGGAATCATTAAAACCGTACGAGAGTCCAGAGGCGCCGCCGGAGGGGAAATATCGTCTTGTTTTTGGCCGCTGCGGCCTGCATACCCACAGCCATACCCAGAATAACCCGCTGTTAAATGAGATGATGCCCTATAATTATGTGTCAATCAACACGGCTGAGGCAGCAAAGTTGGGGATCAAAAATGGCGACTGGGTGAATATGACCGGTGCAGACGGCTATACGGGAACTGTTCCGGCACACGTAACCGATTTTATCCATCCTGAAGCTGTCTTTACAGTTCATGGTTTCGGACGACAAGTTCCAAAACAGACAAGAACGTATAACAAGGGAGTGAGCGATCAGCGTTTGATGAGCGGACTCCTTGATAAAATGGATGAGGCAGGAGGGGGGCTTAATCTCTGTGAATCCTTTGTTTCCATAAGCCGTGGCGAAAAACCGCCCGAAGCGTAATATCTTTATGGAACTTACTGAAATCCTATCCAATATACGATCAAGAAATGGAGGTTTGAAACCATGAGTAAATATCAAGTAACGCAGCGGGTGGAACGGTGTATAGGCTGCCGGGCCTGCGAGGCACATTGCAAAGATAAAAACGACTCAGCCAAAAATGCCTATTACTGCAAAATCATGGAGGTTGGTCCCAGGATAAAGAACGGTATGCCGATTTCAGATTTTGTCTATATGGCCTGTTTTCACTGTGAAAGTCCGTGGTGTGTGGAAGCCTGCCCCACAGGTGCCATGCAGCGCCGTGACAAAGACGGGATTGTCTTTGTTGACGATGCTCTCTGCGTAGGATGCAAGGCCTGCATGACGGCTTGTCCCTGGGGAGTGCCGCAGTGGAACGGCAGGACCGGTAAAGTCGGCAAATGTGATCTGTGTAAAGACAGGATCGATGAGGGCCTTAAACCGGCATGTGTCACAAAGTGCTTGTCAGGGTGTTTGGAGTTTACTACCCCGGATAAAGCATCCGAAGCAAAACGACAGCAATTTGCCGAACAACTCCTGCAAAACAAATCGTAAGAGGTAATTTAAAGGTTGCAAGGCTGAAAGAAAAATTGTTCATTATGGGCATATGTTTATTATTATATATAATTGAAACTAAAAATAACCTTCAGCCTAAACAGCCAACTACCTAAAACAGGGAGAAAATTATGCCCGGTGCATTTTTACCATCAGAATACTTGGCCATACTGATGCTGTTGCTGGTTGGTATTGCTTTTGGGGTGATCACACTCTGGATAGGACGATATTTCAGGGTGCAGCGGCCTTATTTTGAGAAACTGGTGGCCTATGAATCGGGCAATCCCCCTACTGAAGCGCCACGTATGCGGTTTTCTGTCAAATTTTATACGATTGCGATCCTTTTTATCGTTTTCGATGTGGAAGCCATCTTTCTTTACCCATGGGCGCTGGTATATGACAAGTTGGGAATGTTTGCCCTGGTGGAAATGTTTATTTTCATTATTTTGCTGCTTGTCGGCTTTATCTATGCCTGGAAAAAAGGGAATCTGCAATGGGACAAATGAATAACAGTGGCCTGGTCAAGATACAGGATGGTGTCAGGTTTATTCCCGGCGCCAGTGCCCTGGTTGGCCCGCTCAATAAAATAATCAACTGGGGGCGTACCGGTTCTATCTGGCCGGTTACCTTCGGCCTGGCCTGCTGTGCCATTGAAATGATGGTTGCCGGTGCCTCAACTAATGATCTTGATCGATTTGGTGTTATCTTTCGCGCCAGTCCTCGTCAGGCCGATTGTCTGATCCTGGCCGGAACCATATCGAAGAAAATGGCTCCTGTGGTTCGCCGCGTATATGACCAGATGCCGGAACCCCGTTATGTCCTGGCCATGGGATCATGTGCGTGCAGTGGCGGAGTGTTTGATACCTATGCTGTTGTTCAGGGGGGAGATGAATTTCTGCCGGTGGATGTCTACATTCCTGGCTGTCCGCCTCGACCGGAGGCGCTTCTGGAGGGGCTCATTAAACTGCAGGAAAAAATTAATCGGGAGCAGGGGAGATGGAGTCAACTGGTATAGTTGAAAAATTACGGGAGGAATTCCCAGATGATCTGCTGGAGAGTTACGAACACTTGGGCCAGAAAGCCGTGATGGTAAAGCGTGACCATATTGTTGAGATATGCAGATTTCTGCGGGATGAATGCAACATGAATCATCTCATGTGTCTCTGCGGGGTGGATAATTCCAAAAGAAAAGGACCATTTTTTGAACGGTTTGAAGTGGTGTATCAATTGTATTCCATTTCTCAAAAACAAATGTTTCGGCTGCGGGTCCAGGTGCCGGAACATGACTGCTCCATCGAGTCAATAACTTCACTGTGGATCGGCGCCAACTGGCTTGAACGAGAGTGCTATGATCTTATGGGGATCAATTTTAATTCCCATCCGGATCAGAGAAGAATCCTTACCCCTGATGACTGGGAAGGACATCCTTTACGCAAAGAATATCCTTTACGCGGAGACACAGAATGGATCGGCTATGAGGAATTAAAAGCGAAGAGCCGGGAATTGGGTAAATTTGATTTTTATGACAATTTAAGTAAAGAGAAAGGCGGGCATGATTAAAGCAACAACTGTTGATATACCGGTATCCGCCGGCAATGAGGACCATTATCGACTCAGGATGGGTCCGCAGCATCCGGCCACCCATGGCGTACTTCGTGTGGATCTGGATCTGGATGGTGAAACGATCATGGAATGTGAGCCCCATGTAGGATATCTCCACAGGGGCTTTGAGAAGTTGGCCGAACATCGAACGTATGTCCAGAACTTGGTTCTTACGGATCGCTTGGATTATATCGCCGCCATGGCCAATAATGTCGGGTACTGTGAGGCTGTCGAAAAGTTGCTGAAAATTGAGGTGCCTCTGCGTGCTAAATATTTACGCACCATGGTCTGTGAAATGGCAAGAATCTCCAGTCATCTGCTATGGCTGGCGACCCATGCTCTTGATATCGGGGCCATGACTGTATTTCTCTATTGCTTCCGGGAACGAGAGGAGCTCCTTGAGCTGTTTGCAGAGCTATGCGGTGCCAGGTTGACCACAACCTATACCCGACTGGGGGGGGTAAGACAGGATGTAACCCATTCCATCATGATGAAGCTGGTACGTTTTGTCGATGCATTTCCTGCCAATATTGAAGAATATGAAACCCTTATCGATACCAACCGCATCTGGTTGAAACGCACGGTTAACGTCGGAACAGTGTCAGCCAGGGATGCCGTCAGTCTCTGCCTCACCGGAGCGAGCCTGCGCGGCTCGGGTGTCGACTATGATGTGCGTAAACATTTTCCCTATGCCGCCTATGATCTGGTGGATTTTGAAATTCCCCGGGGTGAGACCGGTGATACATACGCTCGGTACCGCTGCCGGATGGAGGAGATGCGTCAATCCAATCATATTCTGCGTCAGTGTATTGAACAGATGCCGCCGGGTCCTATTATCGGTGATGATGCCCCGGACCTGGTCATGCCGAATAAACCGGGGAGAAAGGTGGAGGTGGACACTCCGGCCCGTCAGGGGTTGATTAAGCTGGTAGAGGATCGGGATATCTTTATGGAAGGCGATGTCTATGTACCGACAGAGGTTCCCAAAGGAGAACTCGGATTTTATTTTATCAGTGACGGAAATGGCAGCCCGTACCGTATGCATATTCGTTCACCTTCCTTTATCCATATCGGTGCCCTTAAGACACTGGCAAAGGGAGCCATGGTGGCGGATCTGATTGCCATAATCGGTACACTTGATGTTGTATTGGGTGAGTGTGACAGATAGATGCTTAGTAAAAGTTCACCCGCACCCAGCTGGGGCACTGGCAAACTTTTACAGTCAGGGAGTTTGCCAAGCTATTTATACCCCGGTGAATGGTTGCTGATTTACTAGACAGGAGTCAGGAAACAGAATGCAGATTCTTATATTATTGGTTCAGATTGCAATTCTCGTGGGCGTCGTTTTGCTGCATGTCGCCTATGCCACGTATTTTGAAAGAAAGATCATCGGTCATATGCAGGTTCGCATGGGGCCAATGCTTGTCGGATGGCATGGACTTCTGCAGCCTATCGCCGATGGCATTAAGAGTTTTTTCAAGGAGGATATCATTCCTGAACAGGCGGATAAACCCCTCTTCCTGGCAGCTCCTATTATTTGCCTTGTTTCAATGATGGTCTCGCTGGCTGTCCTTCCGTTTGCCAAAGGCTGGGCCCTTGCTGATATCAATATCGGTCTCCTTTTCATCTTTGCCATGAGTTCACTGGCCAGTTACGGAATAATCCTTGCCGGTTGGGCATCCAATTCAAAATATACCCTGCTCGGCGGCATGCGCTCAATGGCCCAGGTGATCAGTTATGAAATTTCCCTGGGATTGAGCCTGGTCGGAGTCATGATGCTGTCCGGCTCTCTGAACTTGACACAGATCGTGGAAGCCCAGGGCAGCTCTTTTACCGGTATGTATATTTTTACCCAGCCTGTGGCATTTTTCGTTTTTTTTGTTGCCATGCTGGCTGAAACAAATCGGGTGCCGTTTGATCTTCCCGAGGCTGAAACGGAGCTTGTTTCCGGTTATTGCACTGAATACAGCGGTATGCGTTATGCCATGTTCTTCATGGCTGAGTATATCGGTATGTTCGTAATGGCCTCAATTGGTGTTGTCTGCTTTCTGGGGGGCTGGAACGGACCCTTCAATGTCCCATTTTTCCCGCCGATATGGTTCATTTTGAAAGTGTACCTGATAATGTTTGTCTTTATTTGGATCCGGGCTACACTTCCACGGTACAGATATGATCAGTTGATGACGATTGGCTGGAAACTTCTTATACCACTGGCCCTTGGTAATATCTTTTTCACCGGGTTGGTCAAGATCGTCATAAATTAAGTCGAGACAGATTGATATGATCGTAAAATACAAACCGAAAAGAAATTGGCTGCAAACCATCTTCCACACGGAAATTTTGCAGGGATTGGCTCTCACCCTCAGCAAATTGTTTTCCCCGCCGATTACCAGGCAATATCCGAAAGAAAAGCCGCCGATCTATCCAGGTTTCCGTGGCCAGCATGCCCTGGTTCGCGATCCGCAGAGCGGTACTGCCAAATGTGTCGCCTGTATGCGTTGTGCGCAAATCTGCCCATCCCGATGTATCAGTATTCGATATCATCAGGAAGAAGAGACCTCCCGCAGGGTAATGGATAGTTTTAATATTGAAGCCCTCCGATGCGTGTATTGCGGCTATTGCGTCGAAGTATGCCCTGTCAACGCCATTACCATGACAGATATATTTGAGTATGCCTCGTATGATCGGGAATCAATCTATTTTGATAAAGAAAAACTGCTGAGCAATTGGGATGATTTTATGAGCAGCAGCACATATGATCAATCAAGTTATGTTAATCCGTTCTGGCGACCAAGAGGCCTTCCTGAATCGGAACTGACGGCGGCAAAAAGAGTTCCTGTTCCTGACGACTGGCGTATTGAAAATCAGTTTATAGGAAGAAAAGCACGCAGTAAAAAGATTACTGGAGGAGAATAATGTTGAGCAAGTTTATCTTTCTATACTGCGCACTGGTGATTGTCATTACCGGCATACTTGCTGTGCGGTTTCGAAATCCTGTCCACAGTGTTCTGGCCGTTCTTGTCCTCTTTTTTCATATGGCCGGATTATACCTGTTGCTCAATGCGGAATTTCTGGCAGCGATCCAGATTATCGTATATGCCGGCGCCATTCTCGTTTTGTATCTTTTTGTGCTGTTCCTCGTCAATATCAGGCAAGAGATCAAAACCGAGCGTTTTGTTGCAAATCATAATATCTCCAAATTCATCTCCTTCCTGGTTTTTTTGATACTTATAGCGGTTACACAGTCTTTTCGCTTAGGAACACCTGGGAAATGGACCACGGATGCAATCCGCCAGGCAACTCATACCAAAGCTCTGGGTATTGAAATATTCACATCGTATATTCTGCCATTTGAGATAATCGCTCTGATTCTGCTAGTGGCAGTCGTTGGCGGAATTCTTCTGGCCAAGCAGGATAAACAAGAGGTTGTCATGGCCCAAAAGGAAGGTTCAGGGTCATTGACAAGGGGAGGAAAGAAATGATTCCGGTAACCTGGTATTTGGCATTGAGCATCATACTTTTTTCCATCGGTATGTATGGGTTTTTGACCCGGCGTAATGTGATCATCATGTTTCTTTGCATAGAACTTATGTTGAATGCCGCAAATCTGAACTTTGTTGCCTTTAGCCATTACCTGACTGATCTGCACGGGCAGGTCATGACTTTTTTTATCATTGCTGTTGCTGCTGCAGAGGCAGCCATCGGTCTGGGCATTGTCTTGGCCCTGTTCCGTAACCGGCGGACCGTATATTCAGACGAAATAAATCAGTTGAGAGGATAGGATAAACAATGGATTTTTTGATATTGCATGACGGGTGGCTGCCCATCCTGAGTATCCTGATGATTCTGCCACTGGCAGGGGCCTTTCTTTTGTTTGTTATTCCAGGAGAAAATTTTCAGAAATATTGGGCGCTGGGTGTGACCATATTGACAGCAGCTGTTTCACTCCCCCTTTATTACAGTTTTGACCCAACCACCCATAACTATCAGTTTGGTGAGCATCATAGCTGGATTCCGGCCCTTAATGTCAATTATACCCTGGGGATAGACGGTATCAGCCTGCTGCTTGTCCTGATGACTACCTTGCTGATGCCACTCTGTGTCCTCTGTTCCTGGCGATACATTACAACCAAGGTGAGGGCGTTCATGTTCTGCCTTCTGCTCATTGAATCGACCATGTTAGGCGTATTCATGGCCCTGGATTTTGTATTTTTCTATATCGTCTGGGAAGCAACACTCATCCCCATGTTTTTTCTTATCGGCGTCTGGGGGGGGGAACGCAAGATCTATGCTTCGATTAAATTTTTTCTCTATACATTGGCAGGTTCGGTACTGATGCTGGTGGCAATCATTGCTCTCTATTTTAATACAGACCCTCATACCTTCAGTATTCCACTCCTGATGGGACAAGGGTATTCTTCAATCTTCCAAAAATGGGTGTTTGTCGCGTTTTTCCTGGCTTTTGCCATCAAGGTTCCGATGTTTCCATTCCATACCTGGTTACCTGCCGCCCATGTTCAGGCTCCTACAGCCGGTAGTGTGATTCTCGCAAGCGTACTTTTGAAAATGGGCACATATGGTTTCCTGCGGTTTTGTCTGCCCATTACCCCGGCCGCCTCCGTTACTTTCACCCCGTATATTTTATGGTTGTCTGTGGCCGGGATCCTGTACGGCGGTTTTACAGCTCTTGCCCAGAGTGATATGAAAAAATTGATTGCCTATTCCAGTGTGGGCCACATGGGCTTTATCACCCTGGGGATTTTTGTTCTCAATCCCAACGGCATGGAAGGGGCTCTGCTGCAAATGATCAACCATGGCATTACTACCGGAGCGCTGTTTCTCTGTGTGGGGATTATTTACGAACGGACCCACACCAGAGAACTTGCTTTGAATGCGGGGGTTGGCATGTATATGCCTGTCTATGTGACTTTTCTGGCATTTTTTTCACTTTCGTCGCTGGCCTTTCCCGGAACAAATAGCTTTATCGGCGAGTTTATGATTCTTGCCGGTGGATTTGCTAAGTCAAAACTGATAGCCACCTGTGCCATTCCCGGGGCAATCCTGGCAGCAGCCTATATGTTGCGTATGCTGCAGAAAGTGATATGGGGAGGCACGGAAAATCCAATCCATACCGGCCTGTCTGATTTGAATACTCGGGAAATCGTTACGCTGGCACCGTTACTGCTTTTAGTGTTCTGGATAGGTTTGGCACCTAAGCCGTTTATCAATGTCATGCATGCAAGCGTGGCCCATTTGCTTGAACAGGTCATTGGCATGCAGACCGGTATAGCTCCCATGGCGAATGTACTGTTGCCGTAAAAAGGAAAGGATAAGGAACTAAAGATATGGAAGTCATTGTATCGAGCAAACCTTTAGTTGCAATGTTGTGCGCCTTGTTTGGCGCCATTTTAGTGAGTCTTTCAGGCAAAAATCCGAATATCCGAGAGTCTTGGTCGGTGGCAGCTGCAGTCTGTATGTTTGGCGTTATTGCTTCCATGGTTCCCGAAGTGATGGCTGGTAATGTATATAAATATCAACTGTTCGACATGCTGCCCGGATTATCCCTTACCTTTCGGGCTGATGCATTTTCTATGATATTTGCCATTGTCGCCTCTTTTCTCTGGATCCTGGCGGCATTTTATTCAATGGGGTATATGCGGGGATTGCTGGAACATGCCCAGACGCGCTTTAATACATGTTTTGCCCTTTCTCTTTTTGGTGCGATAGGAGTTGCTTTCGCGGATAATATTTTTACCCTGTATCTTTTCTATGAGATTGTTTCCATCTGTACCTACCCTTTGGTCGCCCACCATCAGGACGAAGAAGGCTATTCCGGTGCCCGCAAGTACATTGTCTACCTGACCACAACGGCTAAAGGGCTGCTGTTGCCGGCAATGATTCTTATCTATGTGCTGACCGGCAGTCTGGATTTTGCCGACAATATTCACACCGGCATTATTCCTGTCGGTGTGAATGGTGTAGTGGTAACTATCCTCTATATCTGCTTCCTCATCGGTTTTGCAAAAAATGGCGTCATGCCGGTGCACAACTGGCTGCCCGGTGCCATGGTAGCCCCAACCCCGGTCAGTGCGCTACTTCATGCCGTAGCCGTGGTAAAAGTGGGAGTTTTTTCCACTACCAGGGTTATGCTTTACGTATTCGGCACGGACCAGATGAGTGCCTTGGGTCTTGGGGTTCCCACGGCGTACTTTGTCTCATTTACCATCATCACGGCTTCGATAATTGCGCTTACCAAGGATAATCTCAAAGCGCGGCTTGCCTATTCCACAGTGAGCCAGCTCTCCTATATTATCCTGGGGGTCGCACTGCTGACCCCCAATGGGATTGAGGGTGGTCTGGTGCACATTGCCAATCACGCTTTCTCGAAAATAACCCTCTTTTTCTGTGCCGGTGCCATTTATGTTGCCACCCGCAAAAAAACAATTTCGGAAATGTCCGGTCTTGGACGGACTATGCCGTTTACCTTTGCTGCTTTTGGCATTGCCTCCCTCTCCATGATCGGAGCCCCCCCCGTAGCCGGTTTTGTCACCAAATGGAAGCTGTTGGTGGGAGCCATGGAAATGGAGACTCATTCTATCGGTATTTTGCTTGTTCTGCTGGCCAGTACGTTGCTTAATGCCGCCTACTTTGCTCCTGTCACCTACCGGGCCTTTTTTGGCAAGCGACCGGAGGGTGAAACCTACGAGGGGATTAAGGAAGCTCCGTTGTCCATGGTTATCCCTCTCATGATTGCCGCAATTATTTCTGTAATTATAGGTATCTATCCTGATTTTATGATGACCTTTGTTAATATGGTGACCCAATGATGATGGCGTCGCAAAAAGTCCGATCTACTGTGTTGCAGGTTTTTGACAGACATTTGATATACGACATGTATGATCAAATCCCTGTTAAAAACACTGCGCCTTGTTTATCAAACTTTTTGCTTAGCCATCTGGGCGCTGCAGCATGACTTTTTATGGGAGTGCCAAATGATAGTGCAATTTATTGATTTTTTCCGAGACCGAATGAAGATGACCGTGAGACTCTGTTACGGGGTTCTTGCTCTCCTTGTTATCATCGATATAATTCCCGGCTTAACCGGTAAGGAGCACCATGCCCATAGCTGGGTTGAGCATTATATCCCGGGGTGGTGGTCTATCTTCGGCTTTGTCGCCTGTACATTGATTATCTTTGTTTCCAAGTGGTTCGGGCATCTTGGCATCATGACTCGCGAGGACTATTATGATGACTGATTTATGGATTCATCCAGCCGCTGTTCTGATCATAGGGGCTTTGCTCCTGCCCTTTGTGCGTGGACCCAGGGTTATTCGTAATCTCTACCTGCTCCTGGTGCCTCTGCTTGCTTTCATCAATGTGTTAACAATGGCCAAGGGTACCTTCGGCGTTATTCAGTTTATGGACTGGACGCTTACCTTTGGCAGGGTAGATGGATTAAGCCATGTTTTTGGCTTTATCATGACATTGATGTGTCTTATCGGTACTGTTTACGGCATGAACGCGAAGGGGATCAGGGAGATTTTCGCGGCGTGGCTCTATGTTGCCGGCTCCCTCGGGGTCATTTACTGTGCCGATTATATCGTCCTCTTTCTTTTCTGGGAATTGATGGCTTTTTCTTCGGTTTTCCTTGTCTGGTTTCGCGGCAGAAAACAATCCATATCCGCAGGTTATCGCTACCTGCTGGTTCATACCTTTGGGGGACTAGTGTTGTTGGCCGGCCTGATTTTACGCTATAAGGCCACAGGGGGCGATCTTTCCTTCGGTCCAATCGGAGTTGATTCACCCACCTTGTATACTTACCTCATTATGATCGGTTTTATTTTGAATGCCGCAGTGCCGCCGTTACACGCCTGGCTGCCTGATGCATACGGGGAGGCTACAGTAGCCGGAGCCGTGTTCATGTGTGCCTTTACCACCAAAACCGCCATTTATGCCTTGGCCCGTGGTTTTGCCGGCATGGATATCCTCGTCCCCCTCGGCGTCATTATGGCCCTCTATGGTGTCGTTTACGCGGTGCTTGAAAATGATGCCAGGCGACTTCTTGCCTACCACATTATCAGTCAGGTCGGGTATATGGTAGCCGGGGTCGGTATTGGTACCGAAATGGCTATTAACGGCGCCTGTGCCCATGCTTTTGCCCATATTCTTTATAAAGGGCTGTTGTTCATGGGCTGCGGTTCGGTGCTGTTTATGACAGACAAGAGTAAATTCAGTGATCTCGGCGGCCTGTATAAAAAGATGCCGAGAACATTTGTGTATACGCTCATCGGAGGTCTTTCCATTTCAGCCTTTCCTTTGTTTTCAGGTTTTGTCAGTAAATCGATGATCGTGGCGGCGGGGTTTCATGAGCATCTCATGTGGCCTGCTTTCCTGCTGACCTTGGCCTCTGCCGGAACCTTTCTCCACACAGGCCTCAAGGTCCCTTATTTTATTTGGTTCGGCAAGAATAACTGTAGCGAGGAAACCTGGGAGAAAGCGGATGACCCGCCGGTTAATATGGAGATTGCCATGGCTGTGGCCGCCTTTTTCTGTATTTTCATCGGCTGCTATACTCCGTTTCTCTATAACCTGTTGCCATACCCGGTTCACTACCACCCGTATACGGCATATCATCTTTCCGAGTCCATGCAGATACTGTTGTTCACAGCTCTGGGGTTTTTCCTGTTTGTCAAGAAACTGGCGCCGGAAGTGGTGATCAGTCTCGATTTTGACTGGTTTTATCGCAAGGGGAGCAAGGTGTTCATGTGGTTTGCTAGAAAACCGATTCAGTCATTCGATAATGCCTGGAGTGAAGTCTATCGGGTGGCTGGGATGGTGCCGCTTATGATTACAGCCCGCTTCTGGTCCTGGTTTGACTGGCATGGTATTGATGGCGTAGTGGATGGTTTGGCCCGGGTTGTCGGCTACTTTGCAGAAAAATTACGGTGGATGCAGAATGGTCAGATAGCGCGCTATTTATCTTTTATGGCCGGTGGCGTTTTTGTTGTCCTGGTCTGGATGTTTTCGAGTATGTGATTGGTTACATGTTAACGAGGTATTGAAATTATGAATACATTTTCACCTTTCACTCTGTCCTCCCTCTCTTTTTTGGGACCAGAGCTGGTGCTTCTGTCTGTGGGGATACTGTTAATAGTGGTGGATCTCTTTTTTGAGAACCGTCTCCTTCTTCCCTGGTTGACTGCAGCAGGTACTCTGGTTTCACTGGTGCTGTTGTTCAACAGCCCCAGTGGAATAGTATTTGGCTACATGTATGTCGTAGACGCCTACAGTGTTTTCTTTAAAATGGTATGCCTTGTCGGTGTCCTGTTTACAGTCTTATTATCAGAACGTTACCTGACAACCGAAAAACTTCGTCATGGTGAATACTACAGCCTGCTCGTTTTTTCCACAGTGGGAATGATGGCTATGGTCTCGGGTGGTGATTTGATCGTTGTCTATCTGGGGCTGGAACTTATGGCTCTCAGTGTCTATTGTCTGGTTGGCTTATTGAAACAAGATAGCCGCTCCAATGAGGCCTCTTTGAAATATTTTTTGATGGGTGCTTTTTCTACCGGTCTCCTCCTCTATGGAATTTCCTTGATATACGGACTTACCGGCACCACCGATTTAAGTATGTTATCCCAACGCGTGGTTTCTCTCGATCTTATAAATAATCATGCCTTTCTGGTGGGGCTTGGTCTCGTGTTGGTGGCATTTTGTTTCAAGGTGGCAGCAGCGCCTTTTCATATGTGGGCTCCGGATGTCTATGAGGGCGCGCCATCTTCCATTACCGCCTTCATGGCGGTTGCTCCGAAAGCTGCTGCTTTTGCCGTGCTTGGGCGTGTTCTTATTATGGGATTTGCTGACGTCCATATTCATTGGGGGCCTATCATCGCCTTTCTAGCAGTATTGACCATGGCTATTGGCAATATTGCTGCTATTGCCCAAAAGAGTTTAAAGCGGATGCTGGCTTATTCCTCCATTGCCCATGCCGGCTATGCCCTGTTAGGGATTCTGGCCGGGAATAATGAGGGGCTGTCTGCCACCATGAATTATCTGTTTATCTATGCCTTCATGAATATGGGGGCATTTGCCATTCTTATTCTGCTTTGCGATAACAAGCGACGCGGTGAACAGCTTGATGATTATCGGGGTTTGGCTAAAACAAATCCGCTGGTTGCGGCTTTAATGCTCGTTTTTCTTTTTTCCCTTGTTGGCCTCCCGCCGACAGCAGGGTTTATAGGTAAGTTTTATCTGCTTGTAGCCGCAATACATGCAGGATATATTGTTACGGTTGTTGCTGCTATGATTTTTAGCGTTATTTCGGCGTATTATTATCTCCGGGTAGTACGGTACATGTATTTTGAAAATGCAGTACAAGAGACTGCTGCTGTTTCAATATCGCCTGGAATGACAGCAGCTTTAGTGCTGGCTATGATTGGAATGATCGGTATGGCAACTTTTCCGGGACCTATCCTTAGTTTTGCAGGAAAATCATTGATTGGGTTTTAATACCTTTCCATCGGAAACGGTTTTTCTCTTGCTGACAAAATTTTCACTCAAAAGCAGAAGTTACCGATGAAATTCTAAAAAGGTACATCTCTCAAATTCATGAGTATCTCAGCGCTTCTCGTCATTACTATTTTTTTCATATCACTGGTATTGACGATGGTTGGTCTCGGAGGAGGGCTTATATTTTCTCCTCTTTTTGTTATTCTTGGGTTTGCTAAGTCTGAGGCGGCATCAGCCTCGTTGTTTCTCAATCTGATCGCTGCCGCATCTGCTGCTTTTACCTATTCGCGAAAAAGGATGGTGGATTTTTCACTCTCCATTCCCTTGATCATTTCATCGAGCCTGGCGGCTCCAATTGGATCGTATCTTAATGTATATATTGATCCACAACCCTTTCTGGTTATCTTGGCCATTGTCCTGGCCATGGCAGGGGTACGTATGTTGATGCCGCCTGCAGGCCAGATAGAACGAAATAAAATCGGTTCTTACACTAAAATTTTTGGTGGCATTGGAATAGGTGCCTGCATTGGGCTGATGGGAGGCTTATTGGGGATCGGCGGTGGTGTATTTATTGTACCTCTACTCATTTATGTGCTTAAAACACCAACTAAAATTGCCGCTGCTTCGTCAACGTTTATCGTATGTTTTTCTTCATTGACCGGTTTTCTGGGGTACGTATCAATTCAACAGATTAATTGGATTTTTTTGATTCCCGCTGCAATTGCGGCTTTTGCCGGAGGTCAGGCTGGTTCCCGCATCATGAGCACTCGCTTGAAAGGTCGAAGTATCCGTTTGATATTCAGCATCATTTTGTTTATTTTATGTGCAAAACTACTTCACAAAGCATTCTTTGGCTGATTAGAAACAATAATGGCTGATCGCTCCAATAAATTTTCAGTCTTTTGATGCCTGCAAGTTCATTGCCGCCATTATCCAGCATATCTCCAAGATAGGTAAGCAAGCTTGCGAGCCTCTGAAACTATGGCCGAATCAGTCCAGCCTGGGTTTACTTACCTCCTTAAAGTTATCCGGTTTTTTCCCCGTTATTGTACCTGTTCAGTAGCGTCCTATCCAAAGTTCTCGGTTGCCTGGTATACTGCTGAACATTTACAGTATCGGGATAAGGCTGCATGCTGCAGCCGCACCTGAATAGTAACCCTTTATTTATGTAATTATCTGTTGCCCACTATTACTTGCACTGTCACATGGTTGTATGGTAAAAAGCAAACTTATACGGGCCAATCCCGTAGGGTGAATATATTGAAGAACACTAATCTGTTAACTCGCTCCAATCGTTCTAGAAAACGTAAAATTCCTCCCAAAACAGCCCGTGAAAGGCTGCAGGAATTTTGGGATATTTTTGATAAAGAGGATGACGTGCTGGTGGTTATAAGCGCTGATCCTGACGCTCTGGCAAGTGCAATGGCTGTAAAACGGCTCCTGCGCTATAAGGTGAAAAACGTCCTCATTGGCTATCCCAATGAAGTTCGGCGTCTCAGTAATATAACCATGATGGAGCGCCTCAGGATTCAGGCCGAGCGTCTTAAAGATCTCAAGTCCCAGGAGTATTCCAAATATGTCCTGATAGATTCCCAGCCGCTGCATAATCCCTGTTTTGAAGAATTGAATTATGATGTGGTGATAGATCATCATCCCCTGACCAAGGGGTGGGATGCAACCTATGTCGATATTCGCCCGGAATATGGAGCGACAGCTTCGATGATGGTGGAATACTTGCGGGCTGCGGGAATGAAGCCTTCGGTTGCCCTGGCAACCGCCCTTTTTTATGCCATTAAAGTTGATACCCGCAATTTTGAGAAGAAGTCTCTCCTTGCTGATGGTGTATCATTTCGATATCTTTTTAATATCGCTAATAAAAATCTTGTCCGCAAGATCGAGCTTAGTGAGCTCAGGATGTCGGAGCTCAATTATTTTAAGACCGCGTTTGAGGCAATGAAGATAAACAATCAGCGGCTTTATGCCCATGTCGGGCGGGTCAGAAATCCGGATATCCTGGTCATCATCGCTGATTTTTTTAACCGGGTTCATGAAGTTTCCTGGGTTTTTGTCTCCGGAATTTATGGTGAGCGCCTGGTCGTCATTTTCCGCTGTGATGGCTATAAGAAAAATGCCGGAACCCTGGCCGCAAAAACTTTTGGCGAACTTGGTGCTGCCGGTGGCCACAGGGAGGCCGCCAGGGCAGAAGTGTTACTCAAGAATCTGCCTAAGCAGGATCAGGATTTTGATACCATCACTTTGCGTCGGATGACAAGAAGACATCTTTAAACATGTATCATGTTTGATTAATCCCAACTTTGTCTAACCCCATTATAAAGGAAGGACTTCAGTGAACCTCAAACCAAAGACTCTGGCTATGATTTTGGCAGGTGGGCGGGTTAATGAGCTTAATGTCCTCACCCATTATCGTCCTAAATCAGCTGTTCCGTTTGGCGGTTTGTACCGGGTAATTGATTTTGCCCTGAGTAACCTGATGCGTTCCGGTCTGGAACAGGTGGCAATTCTCAGCCAGTTTCGCAGTTTTTCTCTCATTAACCATATTGGAATCGGAGCAGCCTGGGACATGCTTGGCAAGAGCCGCGGTGTTTCCATTCTTCCGCCCTCTGCAGGCTACGGTAATACTTCCTGGTATAAAGGCACGGCAGATGCTGTTTACCAGAATATCGATTTCATAGAATATCATAACCCCGAAGAGGTCTTTATTCTCTCCGGTGACCATGTTTATAATATGGATTATCGTGAAATGATTGCATATCACCGAGAGAAGGATGCTGATCTGACCATTGCCTGTGTTCAGGTGCCCATGGATAAGGCCCATCGTTTCGGAGTTGCTGATATTGACGATGAAGATGGTGGCCAGGGCGGCCGTGTTTTGCAGTATAAGGAAAAGCCTGATCGCCCCAGGTGTAACTGGGCTTCATTGACGGTCTACTGTTTCAGGCCGAAAACCCTGATCGATATTCTAAAGACAAATGCGAAGGAAAACAGCTCATTTGAGTTCGGCCGGGATATTATTCCCCGGTTAATGTATGAGCAGAAGCGGGTCTATGGCTATAAGTTCAGGGGATACTGGGGGTATACCCGGACCATGGAGGAGTATTGGCAGACCAATATGGATCTTCTCGGGCCTGCGCCTAAGATTGATCTCGAGAAATGGGGTGTGCGGACCAATATGGAGCACCGTGATGTCGGGGACTGCCAGCCGCTCAAGGTTGGCCCCTCAGCCTCTATTCAGGACAGCCTGGTATACAATGGTTGCGTCGTTGAAGGAACCGTCGAGCGGTCAATCCTTTTTCCGGGCGTCCATGTGGGAAAAGGATCAGTAGTGAGGGATTCAGTTCTTTTTTTCAATAATAAAATAGGTCAGGATTCACGGCTGGAAAAGGTTGTCAGTGATGTCAATGTCACCATCGGCAATGGTGCTGTCATTGGCGATCCCGGACCGGCGGAGAGTAAAGAGGTTACTGTTCTCGGCTGGAATAATTTTATTCCGGACAAGACGGTTATCGGATCAGACTGTACTGTTTTTCCTGCATTGCCCGCTGGAAAATTTTCCCGGGAAATTAAAACAGGGGAGACGGTGCGATGATAAGTAATGAGAGCACTCTTGTCTTGATCCTGGCCGGCGGGGTTGGCAGCCGTTTGAACAATCTTGTTCAGACCAGGGCGAAACCAGCTGTTCCCTTTGGCGGTATTTACCGGATTATTGATTTCAGTCTGAGCAATGTAATGAATGCCGGTTTGACGCAGGTTGGAGTCTTGACACAATATAAACCTCTCTCGCTGATGCGCCATCTTGGAACAGGGGAGGCCTGGGGTTTTACCGGCCGGACCCGCGGAGTGAAAATCCTGCCGCCGCGCACCGGCTCAAAGGATTCAGATTGGTATCAGGGCACGGCAGATGCGGTTCGCCAGAACATTGATTTTATCAAGGCCCATCCGGCTAAAGAGCTTATTCTGCTTTCCGGCGACCATATTTATAAGATGGATTTTGATGATATGGTTGCATCACACCGCCAGAAAAACGCAGATGTTACCGTTGGCATGATGGTGGTTCCCGAAAGCGAAATACATCAATTCGGTGCCGGGATCACCAATGATGAAGGTCGGATTGTCGAATGGGAGGAAAAACCGAAGGTCGCCCGGACTAATCTTGCCTCCATGGGTATTTATGTGTTCAACACGGAATATCTTCTTGAAATGCTGTCCCAAGATAAGGATGAGACGGATTTTGGCATGCACCTGCTGCCAAGAGCTATTGAAAATCATAATGTCTTTGCCTATCCCTTCCATGGGTACTGGCGTGATGTTGGCACAATACAGGCCTATTGGCAGGCTAATATGGATCTTCTAAAAGAGGATGCAGTTATTTCTCCAGAGAAGTGGGGGATACGGCCGAATGTTGAGGAAAACGTACGGGGGAGAATTGCTTACAGCCCGGACAGGCCTCCTGCCAGGTTTGCAGCCGGCTGCAACGTCAAGGGCTCCATGATATCGGCTGGATGTGTGATTGAAGGCGAGGTGACAAACTCAGTACTCAGCCCTGGTGTCCATGTCAAGCCCGGAGCTGTAGTGCGCGATTCCATTCTGTTTCATGACTGTATTGTAGGAGAAGGCGCCTGTCTTGACCTGACGATTCTCGATAAGCGGGCTATGATAGGGAAAAATGCCATTATTGGATACGGAGATGACAAGGAGACGGTAAATGTCAAGTATCCCTCCCATCTCTATACAGGCATTACCCTGGTAGGCAAAGAGGTTGAGGTCCCGGAAGGTGCCCGTGTAGGAAGGAACTGCATCCTGCAGCCATGGAGCAAAGAGGCTGACTTCCCGTCACTCGAAGTGAAAAGCGGGGAAAGTGTTTAACGGCAATTAAGAATTGAAAATTGATAATTGATAATGGGTGGTACTTATCTGATCAGTAAAGTACTGTAAAATTTTTAATTTTTAATTATCCACTATCAATTGCATTTCTAGCGTAAGCTAGAAATGAACGAACCTACCGCATCAATTCCTTCCTCTTCAACGACCTTGATGGTTTTGGTGCCGATTACTGCGATATCCGCTATGCCGACAAGTGTTTCCACATCTTCCCTGCTGCTGATGCCGAACCCAACTGCTAGCGGCATTGTTGTAGAATTCCGACACCGTTTCATGTAGCTGCCGAAGTCTTTGTCAAAATCGGTCTGTTTGCCTGTTACTCCCTTTCTGGCCACACAATAAATAAACCCGCTGCCGTAACCGGCGAGATACTTCATCCGTTCCTCGGTGGATGTCGGGGCATAAATCATTATGGGATCAATTCCGTATTCCCTGCTGAGCCGGAAAAACTCTTCACCTTCCTCCGGTGGAAGATCCGGGATGATGAATCCCTTGATGCCTATTTTTTTGGAGTCTTTGAAAAACTGCTCCACGCCATATTGGTAGAGGATGTTGTAGTAGGTCATGAACAGAAAAGGGATGTCATGGGCTGCGGTCATTTCAGCGGCAAAATCAAAACACTGGCGAACTTTTGTTCCTGTTTCAATGGCTTCCTGGTTGGCTTTGACAATAACCGGGCCATCCGCCATTGGCTCGGAAAAAGGGATCTGCATCTCGATAAGATCGACGCCGTTTTCAACCATCTGCCTGATGACTTCCCGGTTGACCTCAAGTGACGTGTAGCCAAGAACGATATGGGTCATCAGCAGGATGTTTTTGTCTGCCCGGGTTTTTTTGATATATTCTTCAAGCTGCATATTCAGCTCCTTTTCCTATGATAAACTCTTTCCATGATGGATCGTCAAAGGCATTGGCAATGGTGAAGATGTCCTTGTCTCCCCGGCCTGACATGTTGATAAGAATCGCTTGTTTTTCGTTGAGCTGGCCTGCTTCCTTAAAGGCCTGAACAAAGGCATGGGTTGATTCCAGGGCCGGGATAATGCCCTCCTTTTTCATGGTGAGTTCGAGGGCGTCCATCACTTCGCTGTCAGTTGCTGCTGCGAAGCGGACACGCCTTTTTTCCCAGAGATCTGTCAGTATCGGTGAAACACCGACATAGTCAAGGCCGGCGGCCACCGAGTGTGTATCGCACATCTGGCCGTCACCGTCCTGAAGAAACATGGTCTTGTACCCCTGGGCAACCCCGGCTGAGCCATCTTTTCCTGCAAGGCGGGAAGCATGCTGGCCGCTTTCTAGGCCTTTGCCGCCTGCTTCCACACCGACAAGTTCTACATCGGCATCATCCAGAAAGCCCTGAAAGACACCCATTGCATTCGATCCGCCGCCAACACAGGCAAAAACGCGGCTTGGCAGGGAGCCGAACTGGCTGAGTATCTGTTTGCGTGCCTCCATGCCAATGATGGATTGAAACCAGGCGACCATTTCAGGAAAGGGGTGGGGGCCGCAGACGGTACCCATGACATAATGGGTGTCATCCATATCGGTAACCCAGTCCCGGAAGGCCTCATTTATGGCATCTTTCAGGGTTTTTGAGCCGGAGGTGACCGGCACCACGGTTGCACCGAGTTTTTCCATCCAGAAAACATTCGGGCGTTGCCGCATGACATCTTCTTCACCCATATAGATAGTGCAGTCAAACCCGAATTTGGCGGCCATGGTTGCCGTGGCTACTCCATGCTGGCCAGCCCCGGTTTCAGCAATAACACGTTTCTTGCCCATTCGTTTGACAAGAAGTCCCTGGCCCATGACGTTGTTGGCTTTATGTGCTCCCGTATGATTGAGGTCTTCTCTCTTGATATATATCTGGGCGCCGCCGAAGTGACGGCTGAGATTCTCTGCATGGGTGAGGGGAGTGGGCCGGCATGAATACGTGGACATAAGGTCCGTATACTCCTGCCAGAATGCAGGTTCCTTTTTTGCCTGTTCAAAGGCGGTATTGAGTTCCCGGAAAGTTTCATAAAGCACTTCTGGAATAAAGGCTCCGCCCCAGTTGCCGTAATATCCTGTTTTCGTCATTGTGTTGCCTTGTCAAAATTTCACAGAGAACCGAAAGGGCCTCATGGGATTTTTTAATGTATATAAATTTGGAGAGATAGTTTGCCACAGAACCCACGGAAATACACGAAAATATTTTGCCAAAATATAAAGGGCGGGTGGCATTGGCCGGACTCCATAGGTCTTCTGTATTGTGTGGAACCACGAAGGACACGAAGGACACGAAGAACTGCATGTAGAAAAACAAAAGAAAAAGCGTTTTATATGTTTTTTCTTCATGCTCTTCGTGTTCTTCGTGGTGGTAATCTTTAATTAACCCAACTGGGCCCGGCAGGCGGCGGCGAAATCTTCAGGGTAATGGCCCATGATCCAGCGGAGCTGGGCTTCGCTGAAGGCTCCCGGTGACTGGGGAAGGCGGGGGAGAAAGGCATAGATCAGGTGCTGGTCCGTGTCGAGATTGTCAAGCCGTTTTGAGTATTCAATGGAGGTTACCATTTTTGCCCCAAGACGGGCGAGAATCCGCTGGGCAATGAGTATTGCAGCATCAAGGGAATCCCTTGTTTCCTGATCAGCCTCGAGAATATTGCCAATCGGCCCCAGTGTCATCAGCTGGATTTCCCATTGTGATGTCTGGGCTTTGGGGACAAAGAGAATACAGTTTTTGTCTTCATGGATGATGAGACTTTCTTCGGCATTGTTGAGACTGTCCATTCGTTTATTGTTTCGAATACAGCGAATGTAGTCGTCAAATAATGACTGGCCTGTTTCCCGGCGGTAGCGTATGGCAAAATCCCGCACCAGATCTCCGGCCCCATAGCCTTCGTGGGTCTGGTCGGTTTTGCTGCCGTTGAGGTAGACAGGCAGCGTTCGCGGCAGCATTGCAAACTGCTGATGGATCTGCTGATGAGATGCGTGGAGGCGGTATCTGGAAGGCGCAAAGTCGAAGCCGAAATTCCACCCCCAGAGTGTCGAGTTGAATTTGATTTTGGTACCTGTGTGCAGGACGGAGAGAATGGTTTCCCGAAGGTATTCCAGGTCATCCGCGTTGAGGGGCTTATGCTCTGCCGGCAGTGGAATGCCAAGTTCTTCGGCAAGTCGGACAAAGGTGCGCTGGTAATAGAGATGGCGCATTCCGGTCATATCCTCTTTGCTGAGATCATCTATGTTGTATCGGATGGAATCATTTGCCATGTTGGCGGCATAGTGGCCCCAGCCGATATAAGAATTGCGGCGGAGATATTCAAAGATATGGCTCTTCTCATCCCCGGCGTTCCAGTCGCCTACTATTTCACTTCCTCCCTGGGCTCCGGGGCGCAGAACCATAACATTCTTGTATGCATCGGGCAGGTGGGGATTGTTTGCCACGGTTTCAAACAGGTCATGTCGGCTGATCCGGGGGCGGGGTCCATGTTCGCCTTCGCTGTATACGAGTCCTGATGGGATGCCATCATCTCCGACAATAAATTCCGCCGAGAGCCTGGCAAGACGCACGAGGTCTTCGGGATCTGCTGATGTTGTGGCTACGGCAAGCAGCACTCCTTCCGGCAGGACCTTGAAGAGACTGTCAAGATCCGTTTGCGTGTTGCCGGTGTCGGTCAGCCATGTTGCTACCGTTTTTGAAAAGGATGAAGATGCAGGCGGCTTCAGGCCAATGGTCTGGGGAGCCCTTGCGTTTCGGTCGGCCCATCGGGAATTGATAAAGGTAGTGCCCTTGAAGGGAAAGGCATTGGGCACTTCATAGATGTGATCGGCACCGGTAACCGTGATGGATTCTGCCGGGAAATTACGTTGATTATCGACAACCTCATTATTGCATTTGCCAAGCGCTGAGACCGCATCATGCTCCCGCAGATTGGCGGCGGGGTATTCGGGTTGATGGAGGCTGTACTGGAAAAGTCCCTCTGGTGTTATACAGGTAGGTTTTCTCATGGCGATGAAGGGGGGGTGGATGTTGTTATGACGGGTTCGGCTCTTCGTTGTGATGCAGACAGATGAGTCTGTTTCGGCCTTCTGTCTTTGCCTGCTGGAGAGCTGTGTTTGAATCGGTAATAATCTCGTTGGGAGTGGAAAGTGTCGCGTTGTCGCATATACCTATGCTGACAGTAACATATTTGCCGGCTTCAGAATGGATGTGTTCAATTTTGAGATTTTCAATCATCCACGTTGGCGGCAACATACTCGATCATCTGGTCGGGTGTGACAATCGGTCCGATAGTAGATTTTAAGGCTATCAGATCGCGTCTCCAGGTGTCGAGTACATGAAAAAACTCAGGGGGCATACCTTTTTCTCTGGCGAATTCCTTGGCTGACATATCCACCCGCTTGATCAGGTTGTCGATATAGAGCGAGAACTGTTTTGTGTATGTCTTTTTTGAATACTCCTTGCCAGTAATTTCCGTAAACAGCTTTTTGAGGTCACTGTATTTGGGAATGGAGCCGATGGGTGTCCATATTGCTTCGACGTCTTCCATGTGCATGAGGGCCATGATCCGCATCCAGACCTTGGTGTCGCGTTTTTCGCCAATGAGGCCGTCCTGTTCCCCTGGAGCCAAAGTGCCGCGGGCGCTTTTGTGCAGCCAGTAGTTTACCTGGAAGCCGCTGGGCAGATTATCTGGGGCAATATCCTGGTTTTCTCCAAAGGCTTTATAATGGTTGATATATTGTCCAAGGGGTCCCGGGAAAAAAGCCTCATTGGCAAAAGGGGACCGTTTTTCACTGCCGTCAGCACCAATCTCGGTAGCGGTGGTGGCCGACCGAATGATAGCCCCATGGACAACCGTATTCATCCAGTCGTGTGCCATGACAACTGTCGGCATGGTTGCATAATCGCGGCCGCCGTATACCAGGGCGCTTACTTTCACTCCTCGTGGGTTTTCTGTTTCCGGGTCATAATTTTCAATGGCATCCAGGGCAAGGGTAAAGCGGGCATTTTTGTGCGATGCCGGCTCTCTGGATTTGAAAGTCCATTCGCCTTTGAAATTGGTTCCTTTTACCGGCAGTTGTTCTCCCATGCCAATCCAGTATGGTTTCTGGTCGCTGACAAGAAGATTGGAAAAAATAACTTCATTCTCTTTTCCCTCAAGGAGTGTCATGATTTCCGGGTCATCATCCCGGTTGACTCCTTCAATGATACCGAACATGCCTTTTTCCGGATTGACGGCACGTACCTCTCCAGATGCCGAATCAATAAAAATCTTGGCCAGATCATCACCGATCAGATGGGTTCCGGTCATGGCTGTTCCTGTCTTGCCGCATCCGCTGGGGTAGGCGCCGGCAAAGTAGATCGTTTCTCCGGCGACATCGAAACCGGTGATAAACATATGTTCATCCAGCCGCTGTCCAAAGTGGTTTCGCAGGTTATTCATGTTGCCGAAACGATGATTTATCTTTTTTGGGGCAATGGAGTTTCCGGCATATTGGTTGTTGGTGCTGTAGGAACGGAAACGTTCCACATCCATGTATATTCTTCTGTTCTGCAGGTTGGCAGAGACGTTGGTGCTGGTCAGTTTCCCGGCACTGTGATAGTTGATGAACATATATCCTTTCTGGCTGACGTCATGTGAGAATTCCTCAGGAGTCATCATTCTATAGAGAAGGAATTCGCTGTGGATAACGTAAAAGGAATCTGTCACCTGCAGGGTAGGATCTGCCACGGGGCTGCCGACAGGCCCTCTGGAGATAAAGGTAACGATCATCTCCTTTCCGGTCATGATGTTGTTGAGAATATTGCGGACTTCCAGGATCCCGGCCCGATGTTCCTCTTTCTGCTGGAGGGAGCTTATCTCTGTATTGGAATGAGCCAGGTATTTGGTGTTGGCGGTGTCGCGTCCCTGATCGTTGGGGCCATCAAAATGATAGGTGTGTTTTTTGATGGCGAGAGGTAATTCTTCCCTTTTTGCGAGAGCCATCTTTCGGACGTAGTCAATGTCTCTGTCGGATCCGGTATTGATAAATATAGAGGCGGGATCCATACGGATGGCGCCGTTGAAGATGGGTTCGATGACCTGGGGGCTGCATTGGCTTAACTTCTGGTAATTGTCGTCATCCATCAGGCCGGCCAGATAGGTTCGCATCATCTCCAGCCGGAGAGCCGCGGCTTTTTTTTTCTTTGTTTCACTGGCTGTGGATTTTTTCTTCCCATTCATAGTAAGAGGTCCGGTAAAGGTTTTAGGAGCAGTTTGAAGTTGCTCTTGGATTACAGCGTCCCTTTTTCAAGAAGTTTGACAAAATCTTCCTGGGAGACAGGCGGCTTGAAATAATAGCCCTGAGCTTCGTCCACGCCATATGCCGTCATGAGCTTGAGCTGTTCTTCCGTTTCAATACCTTCTGCGACAATTTTCATGCCGAGGCTGTGCCCCATGGCGATTATTGCCCTGATGATGATCAGGTTGTTTTTCTGCTCTGTGCAGCACATGACAAAAGAGCGGTCGATCTTTAGAACATCAACAGGGAAAGAGGTCAGGTAGCTCAGGGAGGAATACCCTGTTCCAAAATCATCGAGGGCTATGCGGAGTTTAAGATCTTTTATCTGGTTCAGAATGTTAATGGAGTTTGCTTCTTCCTGCATCAGAATGTTTTCAGTAATTTCTACTTCAAGGTTTTTGGGATCAAGATTTGCTGCATCAAGAGCCTCTTTGATTGTTTGAATAAGGTTTTGATGAGCAAGCTGATATCCCGAAAGATTTACGGCAATTCTGACAGGAGGAAATCCAAGCTGCTCCCATTTTTTGTTCTGTTGGCATGCCGTCTGGATGACCCATTTATTGATATCAATGATAATGCCGGATTCTTCTGCAATTGGAATAAACTTGTCAGGGGGAATCATGCCCTTCTGGGGATGGATCCATCTGATTAAGGCTTCTGCCCCGACAATTTTACGGGTAGCAAGATTTATCTGCGGCTGATAGTAGAGAAGGAATTCATTTTGCTCCAGAGCCTTGCGGAGATCTTTTTCAATGGAGAATCTTTCGGTAACAACAGCATTGAGGGATTCTTCATAAAACTGATAGTTATTCCGACCGGTATCTTTGGCATGGTACATTGCTGAGTCGGCATGGCGAAGCAGGATGTCTGGTTTGTCCCCATCTGCGGGATACACACTGATGCCGATGCTGGTTGTAATCGACACATCATGACCATCCAGATCATAAGTGCTGGGTATTTCATGAAGAATCCTGTTTGCTATTTTGGCGGCGTTTTCGGGTTCATTAATATCCGGGAGTAAGATAATGAATTCATCTCCGCCAAATCTGGCAATGACCGTTTCTGATTCATCCCGGCTCATTCTTGATGCGGTATCACTGGTGCGGACGCACTTCTGGAGGGTTTCCGAGACGTTTTTCAGCAGAAGGTCTCCTATATGGTGGCCATAGAGGTCATTAATTCTTTTAAACTGGTCAAGATCAAGGAAGAGCAGGGCAAAATACTGTTTATATCTTTTGGCCTTACTGATTTCCTGCTCGAGGCGGTCGTGAAACAGCATCCGGTTAGCCAGTCCGGTGAGGCCGTCATAAAAAGCCAGCAGACGGATTTCTTCTTCTGCCAGTTTTAATTCACTGACATCCTGGATGGCTCCAAGCATTATTTCAGCTGCACCGGTGTCGTCAGGGAGTATTTCTCCCTGGTTCAAGATGTGTCGCTGGCTGCCGTCGGGAAGAATGATCAGGTAGTTTACGGAAAATGGTTTTCTGGTATTAACGGCATTATTTATTGCTGTCTTTACGTTGTGATGTTCCTGGACAACAATCGGTGTCAGGAAATCCTCGAAGGTGAGTGAGTGAGAAGCATTTTCAAATCCTAAAAGACGCCTTGCTTCAAAAGAGCAGTGGAATTTGCCGGTGGACAGATTGATATCCCAGTTGCCTAGTTTGGCAAGTTTCTGGGTTTTGGCCAGACGTTGCTGACTCTTGATCAGTTCTTTATACGAACGCCCCGCCCGTTCCATATATCGGGCCCGATGGCCCAGCATAAGCCAGTTGAGCGGTTTCGAGATGAAATCGTTTGCGCCGACTTCAAAGGCACGTTCTGTTGACTTGGTATCATCGAGTCCGGTAACCATCAGGATCTGGACGTGTTTGCCGCCCGGGAGATCCCGGATGGTGCTGCAGGTTTGAAATCCATCCATTCCAGGCATGATGACATCAAGCAGGATAAGGTCCGGTTTCTTTGCCTGGAACAGGGCTATTGCCTCCCGGCCGCTTTCCGCCTCGATCACCTCAAATCCGGCTTTCTGCAGTGCCGCTTCCATGGCCACCCTGAGGGACGCATCATCGTCTACCACCAGTGCCAATGCTTTTGATCTTTCCTGAAAAGTATAACTCATGCCTTAGGAACCTCCTGGGTCAAGGCGTCATTGTTCGTCGTTATGTCATTTGAGAATTTACATTAAAATCGGTAAGATAACTGGAACCTGAAGGTTCTGCCATCCTGGGGAATATTAAAATAGGGATAGCTTCCAGAAACGTCCTCGTAAAAATAATGTTCGCCTCCCGCCGGTACGCTCCATTCTTTGTCAAACAGGTTGTATACGTTGAACGACATGTTGAGATTGTCAAAAAGAGTTCCTGTTGCAACGCTCAGATTTGTCAGAAAACAGGATCCAACATCGCCGTCGGTGAGGGATGCTTTTCGTTCTGAAACGTATGTGAATTCAGGAGATACAAACATTTTTTTTGACCAGAGAGGAATTGACAGTCCGCCAGAGGCACTGAACGTCGGTGAATTATCCAGGCGTGAATCGTTTTCATCAAAAGTTGTATTAACCGTACTGACGCCTAAATAGCCTGTAATGCCGTTTTTAAAGTGGGATTCCAGTTGCAACTCCGCACCGTCACTGGTGACCCCTTTTGTATTTTGGAATTGGAGAGAAAAATCGACGGGATCTTCGTTTTGGAGGATGAGATCTTTCATTTCAAACCGGTAGATATTGGCGACGAGGCGTGTATGGTTGCTTATTTTCTGCTCCCAGACAAATTCCCATGTCTTGATTTCTTCAGGGGTAAGGTTCTCATTGCCTAATTGCCAGGAGTCATCGTCATAAAACCGCTCGTAGTTGTTCGGCGCACGGAAGGCTTCGCCGTAAAGCAGCTTCAATGTTGTCGTTTCGGTTGGATGATAGATGAGAGCCGCACGCGGGCTGTATTGAGCATCAAATGTTGAATAATCATCCATTCGAATTCCGGCAACCAGGTTCAGGTTGTCGAGTAGTGCATAATCGCCTTGCGCATAATAGGACTTGGTGTGGTATCGATTGTCTTTTGTGCCTGTATCCAGATATAACCACTCCCAGCCGGGAGGGCTGTCATCCCAGTTCTTCTGGTGGATTGCTGTGACTTTCAGGGCTTCAACCCCGACAGTAACCCCGAGGTCTTCAGTCACATCCATACTGAGTCGCATCTCAACCCCCAGCTGTTTTGAATCACCTTCATCCTTGTTATCTACCGTTGTTCCCAACCATCCTTCACCATAGTTATATGGATATTCACCGTAGTAATCAGACCTGTCATAAAAGAATCGTATGGCCAGTTGGCCATTCTTTTCATCAAAAACAGAGGTATTATAACTCAGCTCCAAAGCGGTGTTCTCATCGGTTGAGTACTCGTTTTTATTGAAAGCTCCGTCCCATTGTGCGGCAGGGAAATTTTTGTCGCGCTTGCTTTTATAGAATAAAAATTTCCAATCATTATACGTGAGAGTGAGATAGCCCTTATAGGCATCCTCATCGTCAATTCCTGAGGCGACACCGTTGTTGAACTGAAATCCGGGCTGGTCACGTTCAGGAAAATAGATATGATTTTCTCCGTCAGACCCGAGGCCGCTGATGCTTCCTGCAATCTCAAGCCCGTTGTCGAGGACTTTCCCGTATTCTACATGTCCTTTCTGTCGGTTATGGCTTCCAATTTCGGCAGTCACTCTTCCCCCGTCAATATCTCTTGCCGTGCGGGTTATGACGTTGACGACGGCAAACAGGGCATTGGTTCCCCACATGGCTGAGCCCGGGCCTTTGACCACTTCAATGCGCTCTATGCTCTCTATGTCGACAGGAAAACCCTCTTCAATATAGGATTGATCGTAGAGTGCGCTGTTGAGGCGATGACCATCGATAAGAATAAGTATCTTGGTGTTATAATCACCAGGAAGGCTGAAACCTCGCACTCCGAGATACTCATAGTCGCGGCCGGAGCTGATATAGAGGCCGCTGATTCTGCGCAGCGATTCTCCAAGTGTCCGGTATCCATAGCGCTGTATGTCTTCACGGTTGATTACGAATGCTGAAGCGGCAACCTCTGAAGCTTTCTGCGATTTCTTGGAAGCGGAAACAATCATTATATCCATTAATTCTTCAAGGCTGAACTCAGTATAATCAACTGCACCAGCAGACACAGATCCCTGCGGGTAAAAGATTGCTGCTATTGCGGCAATGATCAGGCTTTTGTTGATTCTATCGGATGATTTTTTATTCTTTTTCATGGTTGCGCCCTCAGACCGTGTTTCTGTTCTGTCTGTTATCGTTTAGCGGATATGTCTCTACATATTCACAATATAAATGCTATCAAAAAGAAACGAGGAAAGTCAAATTGAATAAATGTACGAATTGAAGGGGTTATGAGGGGAAACTGGGACAGTTGTGCTCGTGTGAAAAGGGAAAACCATTTGCAGGACATGCTTGTCTGCCCGGAAAGGGGTTTTCATGTGGATGAAGCATTGTTTGTGAATTTTGTGGGCAAAATAATGTTTGCGGAGACCAATGGATACAGTACATTGCGCCGATGGCATTTTACCTCATTTCTAGCAACAGTATGGAGAATCTGGTTGGGCAGCTGGCAGATATAGTGCAGCAGGAGCCACTCCATCCATTGCAGGCAGAGACGATAGTTGTTCAAAGCCAGGGGATGGCGCGATGGCTCTCCATGGCTCTGGCCTCCCGGTTGTCCGTCTGGGCTAATGGCTCTTTTCCTTTTCCCAATAAAATTCTGGAAGATATTACCCGGCTGATTCTGCCGGAGAGTTCCGGCCTGCATTTTTATAACAGGGAAGAGGCTGTCTGGCAGATTATGAATCTGTTTCAGGATTTGCCTGACAGTCCTGTTTTTTTTTCTGTCCGTAATTATACTGACGCTCCTTTGAAGAAATATCAGCTGGCCCGGACTCTTGCCGGCCTTTTTGATCAATATGCAGTTTATCGTCCGGATGTTGTCAGCAGCTGGGAAAGAGGTGAAGACACTGACTGGCAGGCTGTTCTCTGGAGAATGCTTGTCAACAGATATAATCTGACCAGCAGGGCGAGTATCCTTCAAATGCTTGCGGAAAGGCTTGAGTGTGGGCATGATCTACCGCTTCCCGGCCGGATTTCCGTATTCGGTATCTCCCTTCTTCCCCCCCTGTTCCTCAAGGTTTTTAACGCACTTGCACGACAGTGTGATGTTTGTTTTTTTCACCTGAATCCCTGTTGCCAGTGGTGGGCTGATATACAATCAGAAAGAGAAAAATTTTACTTTGCCAGGAAGCACGGTGCCGGCGGAGAGGATCTCTATCTGGAAACAGGGAATTCATTGCTGGCATCCATGGGCGGCTTGGGGAGGGATTTTCTCGCCATGCTGCAGGAATATGATTTCCAGGAAAGAGACTGCTATGCCGCTCCTGATGGCGACACCGTGCTGCAGTCCATTCAGCGGGATATTCTTGATCTCTCTGAAGGTGATTGCGGCCGGAGGTATGATGGCTCAATCGTGGTTAATTCGTGCCACAGTCCCATGCGTGAAGTGGAGGTGCTTCAAAATCATCTGCTTTCTCTCTTTGAAGAGGATGAGAGCCTCCGGCCCCGGGATATTATTGTCATGGCGCCGGATATTGAAGTCTACTCCCCTTTTGTTCAGGCTGTTTTTGAACTGGGAACAGACGATCACCGTTATATGCCCTTTATGATAGCTGACAGCAGTATGGGCAGACAGAATCAGCTGGCCGACAGTTTTCTGGCCCTTCTTGAGTTGGCAGGAAGCCGGTTTGAGAACAGCAGGATACAGGAGGTTCTCCATTATCAGCCGGTTCAGGCCAGGTTCGGGCTGACAAATGATCTGGAAAAGATAGCTGAATGGCTTGAGGGGACAGCTATTCGCTGGGGCAGGGATCAGGGGCACAGACAGGCGTTGGGGCTTCCTGGTTTTTCTGAAAATACCTGGCGAGCCGGTTTTGACCGGCTCCTTCTCGGATATGTCATGTCAGGCGGAGTGCTTTTTAAAGGAGTTCTTCCCTATGACGGGATAGACGAGGGAGATGGGGATGTCCTGGGCCGTCTGATGGCCGCTTTTTCCTGTATAGCCAGGCATATAGAGCTTTTGGAGAAGAGCTGGGATCTGAGCACATGGTCACGGCTTCTTCTCGATCTTCTGGATGAATGTTTGGCCGTGGGGCAGGAGCAGGAACAGGATGCCCTGTTCCTGCGTTCGCTGATCTCCTCTCTGGGCTCATACCAGGATCGGGCAGCGTATGCAGACAGTATCCCTCTGGAAGTGGTCAAGGCGTATATCAGGCAGATGCTGGAACAGGAAAAATCACCTTATGGGTATCTGACGGGCGGCATTACTTTCTGTTCCATGCTTCCCATGCGGGCGGTTCCCTTCAAGGTAATCTGCCTGCTTGGCATGGAAGACGGCAGTTTCCCCAGGCCTCAGCCGGTAATGAGTTTTGACAGAATGGCACAAAAGCCCCGACCCGGTGATCGCAGCCGCAGGAATGACGACCGTTATCTGTTCCTTGAAGCCCTGCTGTCGGCACGAAAACAGTTTTATGTCAGTTTTGTCGGCCAGTCTGTCCGGGATGATTCTGTCCTGCCGCCTTCGGTTCTGGTGTCTGAGCTGCTTGAGTATGTGTCACGGACCTGCCGCTTGGAAGAGGGCGAAAAGGAAGAGCCAGAGCTGATAACCAGGCAGCGTTTACAGGCCTTCAGCCCGGATTATTTCCGATCCGGAAAGCTGTTCAGTTATGATGAGATCTACTGTCGTGCCGCAGAAAAACTCCTGGCAGGGGCCGATGCCGATGTCGGATTCTGGCAGGATCTTCCGCTTGATCCTCCAGATAGTGAGTTCCGGCAGGTTGCCATGCAGGATTTGATTGCTTTTATACTGCATCCTGTTCGTTTTTTCTGTAACCGGCGGCTTGATATTGTCCTTCGAAGGCCTATGGAGTCTGCTGAAGATGATGAACCTGTCCGCATTGACGGGTTAAGCAGGTATCAGCTGTCTGATGATGCCGTATCCCTGATGTTTGCTGAAAAAGAAAAGGGTGAGATAGTGCCCCTTCTGAAGGCAAAAGGCATGCTGCCCCATGGAACGCCCGGAGACATATTCGGTGCAGAGATTGTCGATGATGTCTTGCTTTTTACGGAACGTCTCCGTCAGTATTGTCTCACGGAAGGCCTTCCCCTTGATGTGGATGTGCAATGCGGTGATTTCTATGTGCAGGGCCGGCTGCCTGATCTCCGTGATAATGGACTTCTCCTGGCACGTTGCGCGTCCTTGAAAGGAAAGGACCTGCTGCGGGCCTGGGTCATGCATCTGCTTTTGAATTGCCAGGCTGAAGAGAACACATCGCTGCCCCGGACAACAACGATCCTGACAAGGGACGAAACATTGCAGCTGCGGCCTGTGGCAAATCCCTCTGCTGCATTGAACGTTCTCCTCGATATATACTGGCAGGGTCTGTCGGAGCCCATTCCGTTTTTTACTGAAACATCATATGTTTTTGCTCGGTGGGCTGCAGAAGGAAAGGAAGCAAAGGCCCGGACAGATGCCAGGGAGAAATGGGCAGGGGAGTATAATCCTGCCAGGGAATGTGATGATATCTATTTTTCCTTCCGTTATCATGATACCCACCCCCTGGGTGACCGTTTTGAGGATCTTGCCCGTAAAATGTATATGCCCCTGCTGAGTCATCTGGATGAAATCGGAGGGGACATGCCATGACGCATTCTGCTGCTCCGCCATTTGCCATTTTTTCAGCCCCCCTGTCCGGAGCACATCTCATTGATGCCAGTGCCGGGACAGGGAAAACCTATACGATCTCCGCGCTGTTTGTCAGGCTCCTTATCGAGAAAAACCTGACGGTTGATACTATCCTTGTCGTGACCTATACCAAGGCGGCAACAGAAGATCTGCGCACCCGGATACGTGAAATGATCCTGAAGGTGCTTTCGGCCTTTGAAAAGGGACGTTCTTCTGATGGTTTCATTTCTGGACTTCTGGAAGAAACAGGTGATTTTGCTCCTGCAAAACATCGGCTGCAGGAGGCTCTGCGTAATTTTGATGAGGCTTCCATTTTTACCATACATGGTTTCTGTCAGAGGATGCTGCGGGAAAATGGCCTGGAAAGCTCTATCCTGTTTGATACGGAACTGGTGGCCGATGTCGATGATCTTCTGCATCAGGTTGGCATGGATTTCTGGCGTCTTACCATCAACAGGTGCTCGCCCGGTTTTATAAAACATGCCGTCAGGAAGATGGCTCCGGAGTCCCTGTCCAGTCTGATGAGGCATTATCGCAGGGATCTTGTTTTTCTGCCGTTTGTTGAGGAGAGCTGGGTTGAGGGATTTTTCGAAAGCAGGGAAGGGGTCAGGCGCGAAGAAGAGTACGGCAGGACATTTGAGCAGCTGCGTCAGAGCTGGCAGGTATGCCGCCAGCACATAAAAGATATTTTCTTGAACTTTGATGGGTTTAAACAGAGTTCCTACAAAAAAGAGAAAATCCCGGAGTACCTTGTTGATCTGGAAAGGGTTTTAGAAAGACGGGAACTGTTGCCCGGTAAGCTGCCCGCCTCTTTTTCGAAATTCACCACTGAATCCATTGAGAAGGGAACGCTGCAGGCCGCCGATCCGCCCAGCCATTCTTTTTTTGATCAGTGCGGAGAGTTTCTAGCCCGGGACACGGAACTGTGCCGTCTGTATGATGACCTTGTCTGCGCCCTTCAGCAGCAGTGGATGCGCTATTGCAGTGCTGAGTTGAGAGTCCGCAAGAACAAGCAAAATATACTTTCCTTTGATGATCTGCTTGTGCTGCTGGATGAATCACTGTCAGGGGGAAACGGCCAGGCTCTGGCAGCGGCTATTCGAAGGCAATATCCTGCTGCCCTGATTGATGAATTTCAGGACACAGATCCGGTCCAGTATTCTATTTTTTCTACAATCTACGAGGGCGATCCAGGTTCACTGTTGTATATTATCGGCGATCCAAAACAGGCGATATACAGTTTCCGCGGCGCCGATATCTTCACCTACAAAAAGGCTATCAGTGATATTGGCTCAGGAAGATCGCTGGAGTTCAACTATCGTTCGGCTCCTGGACTTATTGCGGCGGTAAACACTTTTTTTGCAGGACGGGATAACGTCTTCTGTGATGAGGATATTTCTTTTGCTCCGGTGCACGCTCCGGAAATCACAGACAGGGAGTATCTGACCATCCGGGGGAATCAGGAGCCCGGTCTCAAGCTGTGTATCCTCAATCGTTTGGAAAGTGATAAAAAGAGAATAAAAAGCCCAGATGCTAAGCGACGAATTGCCCGGGATATGGCAGGAGAGATAAGCCGTTTGCTGAATCTTGGCAGAGACGAGGAGGCAAAGATCGGTCAACGGCCGATCTGCCCCCATGATATAGCCGTACTGGTCAGGACCAACAGAGAGGCGCAGCTGGTGAAAGAGGCCTTGGCATCCTGTAATGTGGTCAGTGTTCATCAAGGAACTGGCGACCTTTTTCTGAGTCGTGAAGCATGGGAGCTGGAACGTATTCTGGAGGCGGCGGCAGACCCCGGCAGTGACAGAAAGATCCGCTCTGCCCTGGCAACAGATATGCTCGGCGGCACTGTTGGAAACATGGAGGGAGCTGAAACCGGTCAGGAATGGTTGGGGCATGTGACAGCTTTTCACAGGTATAATGAATTGTGGCTGTCAAAAGGTTTTATCCGCATGTTACGGACGCTGCTTGTGGCAGGAAAGGTTCATTGCCAGTGCCTGCGTTTTGCTGATGGAGAGCGGCGCTTGACAAATATTCTTCACCTTGGCGAAGTCCTCCATCAGTACGCAAAGGGAAAGCGGGCCGGGGTAGGCGGACTTCTTCAGTATTTTGCCTTGAAGCGGCAGGGAGCCAGCCGGACGGCGGAAGAGCATCAGCTTCGCCTTGAAAGTGATGCCGACCGCGTCCAGATTGTCACCATCCACAGATCCAAGGGATTGCAGTATCCGATTGTCTTCTGTCCTTTTGCCTGGGGCGGCTCACGATTGAAGTCCGGGAGTGTGTTTGCCTTTCATATGGCGGATAACTCGATGAAGCCGGCCCTGGATTTTGGTTCAGAGGAGAGCGGAGTTCATCTGGATCTTGCCAGGCGCGAAGAGCTGGCGGAGAATATCCGTCTGCTCTATGTGGCAATGACCAGGGCAAAGCATCGCTGCTATCTCTACTGGGGTCTTTTTAACACGGCTGAAAGTTCAGCCCTGGCCTGGGTGCTTCATGGTGATGCCGGGCGCTATAAAAAGTTGTCTGATGAGGAGTTTGTGCAGGATCTCCAGCTTCTACTGGAGAAGGGACAGCCGAATATAGAACTGCGTAATGTAGTGGAAGAGGGCGAAGATGTTTGCTTTGACGGCAGAATGGGTGTTGAGAGCCTTTCCTGCCGATCTTTTGAGGTAAAGATAACAAGCAGCTGGAGGGTGACAAGTTTCAGTGGAATGACCCGCCATGGTGGCGGGGCTGAAATGCCGGACCGGGATTTTGTTCTGGAAGAAAATAAAGATCAGGGCGGGGAGGAAGAATACCGATCAATTTTTTCCTTTCCCAGGGGGGCAGGTGCCGGAACTTTCATGCACGACCTCCTGGAGCATCTTGATTTTGGTGACATTGCCTCCGGTGCAGAACATGTGCGTGACTCTATTGGCCGCAAACTCCAGCAATACGGTTATGCCGTGGAATGGTCGGATGCTATTCTGGGCATGCTGCAGAATGTGGTTCATACGCCTCTTGTCTCAGGTGAGCCAGGACTGCTGCTGGGCAGGGTCAGGGCAGAACAGCGTCTGACGGAGCTGGAATTTTATTTTCCGCTGGCACTCTCGGAAAAGCGGTCACTGCAGAAGATATTTGCAAAGCACGGAATAGATGAAAGGGTTGGGAAATGTCTCGATTTTCATGAGGTTGAGGGGTTTCTGAAAGGGTATATCGATCTCGTTTTTGAATATAACGGCCGTTATTATATAGTGGACTGGAAATCAAATCATCTTGGCCAGCGCCTGGAGTATTACCGGGCAGACACTCTCAGGGAAGTAATGGTGCGGGAAATGTATATGCTCCAATATCTTCTCTATACCGTGGCTCTGCATCAGTATCTGAAAACCCGTATTGCCGATTATCGCTATGACACATATTTTGGCGGCATAGTGTATCTGTTTTTACGGGGAGTGCGTCCTGAAAGTGGTCAATCCTGCGGGATCTATTATGATCTTCCAGATCTGGAACTCATTAACGATTTAAGTGACATGCTGGTGAAGAAATGAAAATCCCTGGGACCTTTTCAGCACTTGATACCCACCTGGCTGAATGTATTGAACGCCTTTCCGGAAAACGCGATGCAGACCTGCGTTTTGCGGTAAAGCTGGTCAGTCGGCATACCGCCCAGGGAAATATCTGTCTGGATCTGTCAACTGTTGCCGGCTGTTTTCCCGAAGGTGGTGAGGGCTGTTTGCCGTCACTGGATGAATGGTCCGCCAGTCTCCAGTCAACCGATGTTGTGACAGGACCCGGCGGCAATGCTCCCCTTATTTTTGATCCCCCACTTCTTTATCTGAACCGCTATTACATGTATGAAGCCTCTGTAGCCTCTTTTGTGCGGGAAAGAACAGGCGCTGGAATCGGCACTATTGATTCGGTTCAGGTGGGAAGGGCCCTGGAGCTTCTATTTCCTGAAGAGGAAGATTGTGGGGGTATAAACTGGCAGAAGGTCGCCTGTCTTGTTGCCTTTTCGCAAAGGGTCAGTGTTATAGGTGGCGGACCGGGGACCGGAAAGACGACAGTTGTGGCAAAAGTGCTGGCCCTTTGCCTGGAAATGGCAGGCGACAGGCCTGTGAAAATAATGCTGGCCGCCCCCACAGGAAAAGCAGCGGCACGACTGCAGGAGGCCCTCGCCGGTGCGAAACAGGGTCTGTTCTGCAGTGATGCGGTTAAGGATAAGATGGTCGCCGAGGCCATGACGGTGCACAGGCTTCTTGGAAGCGGCAGGGCTGGATTTCATTACAATAAAGACAATCCCCTGCCAGCCGACATAGTTGTTGTCGATGAGGCTTCCATGGTTGATCTGCCTCTCATGGCGCGGCTTATGGCGGCAATACCCGGGAAATGTCGGCTCATTCTTCTTGGCGATCGGTATCAGCTTGCCTCGGTGCAGCCGGGAGCCGTCTTTGGCGATTTATGCCGGGCTTCCAGGGAAGGTTTCTCCTGTAAGTTTAATGAATTTGCTTCGGCGGCCGGTGTGGCGGGTCTTCCTGTTGGCCCGTCAGGTGGACTCGTTGATTTTTTTGTCGAACTAAAACAGAGTTTCCGGTTCAGTGAAGAGAGCGGCATCTTCTTGGTGAGCAGGGCTGTAAAAGAGGGAGATGGTGAGGCTGCGCTGGTGTTGTTGAAGGATGAAAAATGTAAGGATGTCTGCTGGCGGGATCATGAAGGCTTTCCCGCCGATATGTTTTCTGCTGAACTGTTGTCACGGATACAGAAACACATGCAGTATGTCCTGGAGGCATCAGGACCTGAAGAGGCATTGTCCCGCATGGCTGGATTTGCCGTTTTATGCGCATTGCGCCATGGGCCAATGGGGTCGAAGTCCATAAACAGGATGGCATCAGACGTTTTGGGAGCTGGCGGGAGCTGGTATCATGGCAGACCTGTCATGGTGAGCCGGAATCATCATGGCCGGCAGCTCTATAATGGCGATTCAGGTCTTTTCTGGGCGGAAAAAAGCGTGGCGGAACAGCCGCAGGTCTATTTTTCCGCTGGAACAGCTGTCCGTGCATTTCTTCCCCAGCAGCTGCCGGAACATGAAACATCCTACGCGATGACGGTTCATAAAAGTCAGGGTTCAGAGTTTGATCATGTGCTTCTCATTCTGCCTGACATCCCTTCTCCTGTAGTGGTTTCCGAGTTGATATATACGGCTTTGACCCGGGCCAGAAAGTCGGTTGAAGTGTGGGGGGATCCTGCCCTGTTCAGGGAGGCGGCAGCGTCCAGGGTGTTGCGCAGATCGGGCCTGGTCAAGGCCTTGACGTGATGGGCCTGGAGTCGATTCTCCTTGCCTCCAAAAATATTTTTTGTTACTTTGCTCTGTTAAATAAGCGCAGGATTTGCGGGACCCCGTGATAATGCGCCGTTCAATACAGGTTGTCAAAGGTGACAATCTCGTAAAAAGTCTCGGGATGGCTAGGTAAAAAGTTTGATATACAAGGCGTAGCAATTTTTCAAGTGCGAGGCCATACATATGGTGTGCCTAGTGCCTGGAAAATTGCTACAACGCAGTAGGTCGGATTTTTTACGACGCCATCAAAGGTACTGCTTATAAGCGGCTATATTGGCCGTTTCTGTTTTTATAAATTATGAAAGTCTGGTTTTAGGCAGAAAATTTCAATCAAAATGTTAGTTCATTATAAAAAGTAAGACTTTCAATTAAACGAAGAGGTGATCATTTGAAGAAAAAAATACTGATCGCGAATCGCGGAGAAATTGCAATCCGGATTATCAGGGCGGTTCAAGAGCTGGGAAATACTGCTGTCGCTATTTATGAAACACCGGACAGTGAGGCTCTTCATATCCGGATTGCCAATGAGGCTGTCTGGATCGGTGATGGCCCCCGGTCTGATTATCTGAGTATTGAAAAGGTTATTAAAGCCGCGAAAGAGCACGATGTTGATGCTATCCATCCCGGTTATGGTTTCCTGGCTGAAAATCCTGATTTTGCCAAAGCGTGTGAAGAGGCGGGAATCATTTTTATTGGCCCTTCCAGTGAAGTCATTCATAACCTGGGCAACAAGGTTATTGCCCGGCAGATTATGGCTGATGCAGGAATTCCCATGGTTCCCGGAACCCAGAATCTTTCTCCCGGCAAGGATGGTGAGAACGAGGCTCTGGAATTCTGCGCTCAATACGGATACCCGGTAATGCTGAAGGCCACGGCCGGCGGCGGTGGCCGCGGAATCAGGGAAGTGCACAGCGATGCACAGCTTAAAGAGGAGTATCCCCAGGCTCGCAGTGAGGCCAAGGCCGCATTTAATGACGACAGTGTGTACCTGGAAAAAATGGTAATCAATCCCAAGCATGTTGAAGTCCAGGTTATGGCTGATGCAGAAGGTACTACCATTCACCTGGGCACCAGGGACTGTTCCATCCAGCGCCGTCATCAGAAACTGGTAGAAATTGCCCCTTCCATGATTCCGGATAAAGCGCTTCTTGATCAAATATGTGAAACGGCTGTAAAGGCTGCCAAGGCATCCAACTATTTCAATGCCGGCACCGTTGAGTTTCTGGTTGATAAGGACAAATTTTATTTCATGGAGATAAACACCAGGGTCCAGGTTGAGCATACTGTAACCGAGATGGTGACTGGCATCGATATTGTACGGACCCAGATCAAACTGGCATTCGGCAAGAAATTGTCTTTCTCCCAGGATGACATCCAGATCCGTGGCCATGCAATCGAAATGAGAATTAACGCCGAGGATCCTCAGAATAACTTCATGCCTGAAGGCGGAAAAACGGTTACTACCTATCGGTCGCCGGGTGGCTATGGTGTTCGTCTTGATGGTTTTGTCTACCAGGGTTTTACTATTCCTGAAGTATATGACTCCCTGCTGGTGAAATTGACAGTTCATGGCTATTCCTGGAATGAAACAGTGGACAGACTGAGAAGATGCCTGCGGAATTATATCATCACCGGCCCGAAAACAACGATTCCTTTTTATCTGAATCTGGTGGAAGACCCTGATTTTCAGAAAGGGGATTTTGATACGTCCTTCCTCGAAACCCATAAGCATCTCTTCGAATACAAGGAAGATATCTCTGAAGGAAGTAAACTCGCCAGTCTCATAGCTGAGATTCACCATAAGGAATTGAATCCCTACGCGAGTTGATGCCGGTTGCTTTTCAGTCTAGATTAAGAAATATAGTCAGAAAACAGTAGTTTTAAGATTTAAGTGTTAAGTTTTAAGTAGAATGCACCTGAAATCTATTGCTTAAAACTTAAATCTTTTGACTTAAAACTTTTAAAAGGAGTCTCCATGGACAGAATAGTTCAAGGAATGGATATTAAGGAAGTACTCAAGACGATTCGGGCAGCAGACGGATATTATATCACCAATACAGCCCGGGATCTGTCCCAGTCTGATTTTAAAAACAGGATATTGCTCCATACTGACCTGATGGCCGCAGAGAGCCGGGAGAAAGCCAACTATTTCTCTCTGGAAATTACCGGTGGCGCCTCAGTACATGTTGATATCCTCCGTAAACAGGTTGATCCTTTCCTGAAGCTGAAGCTTCTTCGGGAAAAGATGCCCCATACAATGTTTCAGACCCTGTGCCGGGGTGTGAACCTTTTCGGCTACAGGCCTTATCCGCAGAATGTTATCAGGCTGACGGTTCGGGAGTTTGCAAAATATGTCGATGTCTGGCGTGTGTTTGACTTTATGAATCACATCCCCAACATGCAGGCGGTCTTTGAAGAGGTCCAGAAGGCCGGCAAGATTCTTGAGCCATGCATCTGTTTCTCCACAGGCCCCGAGCATACCGATGAGTTCTATGTCAGCAAGGTTGGCGAAATTCTTGATGTCACAGGAGAGGATATACTTCTCTGTATAAAGAATCATGGCGGTCTTGGTACTCCGAAACGGATCGGTGAGCTGGTTGCGTCGATTAAGGACAAATATCCTGATATCGTTATTCATTACCATGGCCATAACACTGACGGTAATGATATCGGCCGTATTACAGCCGCTGTTTTGAATGGCGCAGATATTGTTGATGCTGCGGATCACGCCTTTACCGGCTATTTTGGTCCGCCACCCATCCTGTCGGTTATCCAGACGCTGAGTGACTATGGCAAGACTGCAGTAGGAGTGGACGCCGACGCCGTTATTGAAACCTCGGAAGTGCTGCGTAATGAACGTCAGCATTATGAGTATTTCGAATCCCAGTTCAAAGGTTTTCTGCCCACCGTACAGATTCATAAACTTCCCGGCGGTGCCATGGGAAGCAGTTTTGAGCAGGCTGTCAAAGGGGAATTTCTCGATCAGATGCCTGAAATTCTGCATGAAGAGCTGCCGAAAGTGCAGATTGAATTGGGCAATTACTGGAGTGTTACTCCAGGATCACAGATCCTGTGGACCACTGCGGTCAACAATGTCCTTGGCGGAGAACGATACGGCAATTGTTCAGGTGACTTGAAGAACCTGCTGCTTGGTAAATACGGTCCGTTTCCTTTTTACAAACCTGCCGACTGGATCTACGAAAAAGCATTTGGTCCCGACTGGAAAAAGATACTTGAAGAGGAAGGCGGGGTGGAAGATATCGAAGATATGGATATCGAAAAAGAACGCCGGACTTTGACAGACCGTCTTGGAAAAGAGCCCACGGAGCAGCAGCTGGTAACGTATCTGCAGCACCCCAATGATGCTGTTGAGTTCTTCAAGTTTGAGGAGAAATTCGGTAAGGTCTATACTTTGCCTCCATCAATTTTTCTGAAGCGCGGCGGTTTTATTCTTGGTGAGGTTCTTAAATTCACGGATCATAATGGCAAGGAGCATCACCTGGAAATCGGTCCCAAGCAGAAACAGGAAAATGGTGACACCTCTGTCTTCCTGAATGTCAACCATCACCAGAGGACATATACTATGGCTGCTGAGCAGGTTGCCGGTGCAACGCAGGCTGTAACTCTCTCCAAGGAGGAGATTGAAGACCTTGGCAAACTTGGCGATATGAGGGCACCATTCTCGGCCAACGTCTGTGAAGTAAGTGTTGAAGCAGGTCAGGAGGTTGCTGTAGGTGATAAGCTGGTTATTCTGGAAGCGATGAAGATGCAGACGCCTATTATTGCAACCATTGCCGGTACCGTTGACAAAATATCCGTCAAGATTGGCGATGCCATGAAGCCCGGAGATAAATTGCTGAAGATTGCAGGAGCCGATGAAGACGAATAAACGATAATCGTCTGAGCTTCAGTACAAAAAAAGCCGGGAGTACTTGTATCAAAAGTACTTCCGGCTTTTTTTTTAGCAGTTAGCTGTCAGCTAACTGCTAATGGCTCCATCTGGAAAACATGCCTTTCTGGATAGCAACTAGCTAATTACATTTTCTCCGACTTCAATAACAGAGTTTTCGCCTACATCAGTTGGCTGACGATTTTCATTGGCAGGATCTGTCCACCATTCTCCATCCACGATAAATTTATACTCATAGCGTCCGGGGGCGAGTTTTAGTTTTTTGGTACATATCCCTGTTTTGAATTTGCGCATTGGATATTGCTCGGCGTTCCAGTCATTAAAATCCCCTGCCAGAAATACAGCTGTTGCATCTGGTGCATGCAGAGAAAACTCAGTTGACTGAATGGTTTTTTTCTTTTTTGCAGCAGTGGATGTCTTCTTTGCTGTACTGGTGTCCTTTTTTGCAGCACCTGATGATTTACATTGTTTTTTGGTTTTGCAAGCCACGCTGGTTTCCTCCATTCTCTGGTCTATGTTGGTTGCTCATATGTGCAGGCCGTTCATTACACAAATAATGAGGCAATATGTAGCAGTTACTCTGCAAGCATATTGGCCAGAAAGATCAGAAAATGTCAATAGAAAAGAACACTTCTCAGCTGGATTGCCAGGATGAAAACCATGGGGGGAAGTCCTGACTGGTTAGCGGCTTGCTGTAGAGATAGCCCTGGACTATGTCACAGTTCAGCTCCTCTAACCTGTTTTTTACTTCCTGGGTTTCAACGCCTTCTGCAACTACTCGCATACCCAGATTGTGTGCAAGATCTATAGTGGCTTTTACGATGACGGCATCACTCTCGTTTTCGAGCATGTCCATGACAAAGGATTTGTCTATCTTGACTTCACTGGCAGGCATTTTTTTGAGGTAGGAAAGAGAGGAATAGCCTGTGCCGAAATCGTCGATGGAAATCTTTATTCCCATATCTGCAAGTCGAAGAAGTACCTCCATTGCCAAGTCAGGATCTTTTACGATGGAAGTCTCCGTGATTTCAAGAGTAATAGTTCCCCGCGGTAGCTTATAGGAGGCAAGCAGACCTGTTATCGTGTCCGGGAGTTCAGGGTCAAGAAGTGTGGAGGGCGATATGTTGACTGCCACTTCAATGGCGATTCCATTTTCATGCCAGGCTGCAGTCTGCTCAAGGGTGTGCTTCAGAACCCATCTGGAAAGCTGTCGGAGCAGGCCTGTTCGTTCAGCAAGGGGAATGAATTCATCCGGCATCATGAGGCCGTGCTCTTCATGGTTCCAGCGGACGAGGGCTTCGACACCGCATACACTTTTTGTTTTGATGTTGATCTTAGGTTGGAAGTGCAGGACAAGATCATTGTTGATAATGGCCTGGCGAAGTTCTCCCATCAGGGTAAGCCGCTGCGGGCTGTATTTGTCCATCTTGGTCGTGTATATGGCAAAACCAAGCTTGTCCTGTTTGGCGGCATACATTGCCACATCGGCGCGCTGTATGATTGTGTCACTGTCCTTGCCGTGATCTGGAAAGATTGAAGCGCCAATACTTGCCTGGATGTCAAGGGTCAACCCTTCAAGAATAAAGGGGCTTTCCAGGGCTTTCTGGACTTTTTTGATAATGGTCTGAATATCTTTTTTTTTGCTTATGATAGGCAGCAGTATGCCGAATTCATCGCCGCCAAGACGACATAATGTGTCTGATTCCCGCACCACCCCTTCAAGGCGCACTGCCACCTGCTTTAACAGACGGTCGCCATTGTAATGTCCCAGTGTATCATTGATTTCCTTGAATCGGTCGAGGTCAAGAATAATGAGGGAGGCCGTATATTTGTGGCGGATGGCATGGTTCAGGGCCTGTTCCAGCCGGTCCCGGAGAAGAACTCGATTCGGCAGGTTCGTGAGTGAGTCGTGGGTGGCATCATGCATGACCTGGTTTTCAAGGACGGCCGTCTGCTGCCGTAATTCCTGGGTCTGGTCTATGACCATGGCACCTGCTTCATAGGCTATTATCGAGCTGACATACTGGCCCCAGAAAGCAAAAATAAAAGGCATGGCATCAAGCACCCAGAGGGTCATGTTGCTTTTTTGCGCTTCGTAAATTCCATTAAGAGTTATTTTGCCGTAGTCCAAGATAGCAGGTGGTAAGTGTTGCGACGAGGATGGCGAGAAAGGCTATAATAACCCCATAGACGGCATACCTGGTAACACTGGTTTTCATCAGCCGAACATTCTTTTTTAATGTCTGGCCCATTATATTATCCATATTTTGCTATCCCTGAATGTGAAAAAATTAAAGCATCTCTGCAGAACAGGTAATGATAGATAATAGTATAGCAGGAAAGTTGCTAGGTTTGTCAAATGAGAGGATGAAAAAAAAACAGAGGGAACTGGTGCTAGTTGGGCAGCATTTTTGTGAACCACGAAGGGCACGAAGAACACGAAGATTTTTTCTTCTAACTTCGCATACTTCGTGCCCTTCGTGGTGGAATATGTTGTTTATGCAGGATTTAGATTTACCAGCGTAGCTCCCCAGCCGCCGCCGGACCCGTCATCAAGCTGATACGAGGCGACCTTTTTGTTTTTTCCGAGGAGAGAGTGGACAGTGCGGCGCAGAGTCCCTGTGCCTTTGCCGTGGATTATTCTGACCTGGAGGATGTTGCGCTCCTGGCAAAGCTCGAGGTAGTGGGGTACCAGACTTTTTACGTCCTTGGGGTGAAAGGTGTGGAGGTCGAGAGTGCCGTCTATGGGGATTTCAACAGAATCATCCGTCATGTTTTTTTCCAAGCCTGTATTTTGTGAGGATACCGGAGAGGCCGCCATTCATCAGTGGTTTCTTCCAGGTGGTCTTCAGGCCCATGTCTTTTATGAGTTCCGGGTTGCCGAAATAGACATAAGCAGTTGATTCCGGGCAGCGGTTTTTGAGAAAATTTCCGTATTTTTCGATGAATCCGGCCATGTTCTGGTGGTGCTCCATGCGGATTCCATAGGGGGGATTGGTGATGATACAGGTGTTTTCGACCCGTTCAATGTCCTGATATGGTTTTGTTTGCAGGGTAATCTTTTCGCCGTGAGGAAGCATGCTGCAGTTGATTTTTGCTGCAGTTATGGCCTGGAGGTCCTTGTCGCTCCCGGTGATAAGGCCTTTGGAAGGTCTGCGGATTTTGTTGTTGCTGTCTTTTTTGACCTTTTTCCAGAGTTCTTCGTCAAAATCAGGCATCATTTCAAAACCGAAACGGGTGCGAAGATATGCTGCCGGAATATTGCAGTAATGCATCAGCGCTTCACAGAGAATGGTTCCGGAGCCGCACATCGGATCAAGAAGAGGTTGTTGCCCATTCCATTCGGAGAAACGTATCATTGCCGCCGCAACAGTTTCCTGCATCGGAGCTTCGACGGTTTCCTTGCGATATCCCCTTCGGTGCAGAGAGCCTCCGGAAGTGTCCAGGCTGATGGTGGCTTTGTTCCTGTCGATGCGGAGATTGAACCAGATGTCGGGGTTGTTTGTGTCAACCGAAGGACGTAAGTCATACTTTTCACGGAAATGATCGGCAATGGCATCTTTGAGGGTCAGGCCTGCATATTGGGAGTGTTTGATATTGCTGTTGGCTGTTGTTGCCGCAATGGCAAATGTGTTCTGGGTTGTCAGAAACTGGGACCAGTCCATTTTTACTGCGGTTTTGTAGAGATATTTGGTCGAGTGACAGTCAAAAAGAAGCAGCGGCGCCAATATTCGGGTGCATAGCCGGGAATGATAGTTGATGCGGTATAATGTTTCCCTGTCGGCCTGGAAATAGATGCCGCGGTATGCAGGGCTCACATCAGTTGCGCCGAGTTCGGCAAGTTCACCGGAGCCCAGTTCTTCGAGGCCTCGGGCAATCTGGGCAAAGTAGCGGTTGGTTTTTTGATAGGAAAACATGTTTTTTTAATTATGAATTAGAAATTACGAATTACGAATTGATGGTACTCATCTGATATAGAATATTACTCGATTATTCGTAATTTCTAATTCGTAATTCATAATTCCGGTTAACGGAACGTTAACCGATTAAACCCCCCTTCCGGGTACCAAGGGCGGCTGGCGTTAAAGCCGGTCATTTCGAAAAGAATAACTTCCAGGATAAGATAGACCTTGCTACCTTTTCTGAGGCAGCCTGTAACTGTCTGGCCGTGGTGACCCAGGGCTGCGTGGAGATGAATTCTGGGTTCATCCTTTTCGTCCCAGAAAACAGAACCGCTTCCAATCGTCTCCCTGACGTCACGCATTTCCTGCCAGACAGGGTCAGGGGGCATGACAGGTTCCTTCGGTCCGATCACCAGATCAATTTCACGAATCCCTCCAATAACATGAAACCAGCCGTTGCGGATATTTTCTTTTTTGATGAGTTCGAGCATACCCTCAAGGAAATCCTCTCCTTCATCAAAACGAATTGAAAAGACACGGTTGACCATGCCGGCTCTGTATTCCATTGGTAGCTTTAACTCCTTAGGCTACCTTGAAAAATTGTCTTTTCATCCAATCTCTGCGTTGTACTCAAAATTTTATCCTCGGAATATCAAACATATGCCTGTGGTAAAATTTTTCGTACGCCTTGATCTTGAACGAAA
>JACKQG010000311.1_pt1 | contig 71984 bp, 47 predicted proteins | sample 8237621 | NCBI WGS metagenome assembly JACKQG01 (sample SAMN15677084, study PRJNA649215) | marine metagenome | biome: marine; feature: Black Sea; material: saline water; isolation source: suspended particulate matter (SPM) from the Black Sea western gyre | collected 2013-06-09/2013-06-10 | depth... | reverse complement strand
AACGAATTGGCCGAAGAAGAACTGGCATTGGCTCACCACGGTTCGATCGCCAAGGAAAAACGCCTGGATATCGAGGATCGCCTGAAACGCGGCAACTTGCCGGCGATCGTTGCCACGTCGTCGCTGGAACTGGGCATCGACATGGGCGCCGTGGATCTGGTAATCCAGATCGAGGCACCACCGTCCATTGCGTCTGGAATCCAGCGAATTGGTCGCGGCGGCCATCAGGTCGGCGTCCCATCGTCGGGCGTCGTCTTTCCAAAATACCGTGGAGATCTGCTCGCATGCAGCGCCGTTGCCGACCGAATGATGAACGGCGAAGTGGAAGAGACCTTCTACCCCCGGAATCCGTTGGACGTTTTGGCTCAGCAACTGGTGGCCATGGTGGCAATGGGGCCGGTTTCTGTCGAGCGATTGTATGCGACGGTCCGCAGTGCGGCACCTTTCCACGATTTGCCACGATCATCTTTTGAAGGAGTCCTGGACCTTTTGGCCGGGCGCTATCCTTCGGACGATTTCTCCGAACTCCGGCCTCGAATCAATTGGGACCGGCTTTCCGGAGAGATATCACCACGCAAAGGAACGCAGCGGGTAGCCGTCTTGAACGCCGGGACGATTCCGGATCGAGGCCTCTACGGCGTCTTCTTGGCCGACGGGAGTGGCACGGGAAGTCGCGTGGGTGAACTGGACGAGGAAATGGTCTTCGAGACGCACGCAGGTGATGTATTTCTGCTGGGTGCGTCGTCGTGGCGCGTGTTGGAGATCACGCATGATCGCGTCCTTGTGGCACCGGCACCAGGCGAACCGGGCAAGATGCCGTTCTGGAAGGGTGACGGACCGGGACGACCCTTGGAGTTTGGCCAGGCGATTGGACGGCTGACGCGATGGCTGGTTGACCAGCCGCGGGATGAAGCGGAGAGGGCACTGACGCACAATCACGGCCTGGACCGTCGCGCCGCGAAGAACCTGCTGAACTACATCCACGAGCAAGTCGAAGCCACTGAAGAAGCGCCAAGCGACAAGACGATCGTTGTCGAATGCTTCCTGGACGAAGTTGGCGATTGGCGCATCGTCGTGCTGTCTCCGTTCGGCGCACGCGTCCATGCGCCATGGGCGATGGCCGTGGCAGGCAGGTTGCGAGCCGAAACGCCCGGCGAGGTGGACACGATGTGGAGCGATGACGGCTTGGTATTTCGGTTGCCCGAATCCGACGAACCGCCGCCGGTCGAAATGCTGATCCCCCGCTCCGACGAAATCGAAGATCTTCTCGTGCGCGAACTCGCCTCTACGGCTCTGTTTGCTGCCCGTTTTCGCGAAAACGCCGCCCGGGCACTCTTGTTGCCCCGACGCCGCCCAGGCCGGCGCACACCTCTGTGGCTGCAGCGTCGCCGCGCAGGCGATCTGTTGGCGGTCGCATCGCGATATTCGGATTTCCCGATTCTGTTGGAAACGTACCGGGAATGTCTGCGCGACGTGTTCGACATCAAGGGGCTGACCAGCATTCTGGAGGGAGTCGAGCATCGAACGATTCGCGTTCGCATGGTCCGCAGCAAGACCGCTTCGCCGTTTGCATCGTCTCTGCTTTTCAACTACACGGCCAATTTCATCTACGACGGCGACGCGCCGCTGGCCGAACGACGCGCCCAGACGCTGGCGTTGGATCACGCCCAGCTTCGTGAATTGCTTGGCGATGCCGAATTACGTGAATTGCTGGACGGGACGGTTGTCGACGAACTCGCGCTGCAGCTTCAACGGTTGGACAAGCGATATCGTGCGAGGCACGCCGATGCGGTACACGAGTTGTTGCTGCACATCGGAGATCTTGGTCGCGACGAGTTGGCACTTCGCTGCGAGCCCGCGGCTGTGGGAAGTGGTGAGCTGGATGGCTGGATTGGCGAATTGCAGAGTGGGCGTCGCATCATCGAAGTGCGCATAGCGGGCGACTGCCGCTACGCCGCCGCCGAAGACGCGTCGCGTTTCCGGGATTCGCTGGGCGTTGTGCCGCCACCGGGCCTCCCCGATGCGTTTCTCCAGAGCGTGGAAGACCCGCTCGGAGATCTCGTATCTCGCTATGCACGAACACACCCGCCGTTCAAGGCCGACGATATCGCTGCTCGGTTTGGCTTGGGGGTCGCTCCGGTGCGTTCGGCCCTCGAAAAGCTGGGCGCGCGGGATCGCATGCTGGAAGGCGAATTCCTGCCCGGAGGCCGTGGCCGCGAGTGGTGCGATGCGGAGGTATTACGAACGCTGAAACGCCGATCGTTGGCCCGCTTGCGCAAGCAGGTCGAGCCAGTGGCGCCGGAAACGCTCGCCCGCTTTCAGGTTCACTGGCAGGGAATAGCTCGACCGGCACGAGGACTGGATGCTCTGTTGGACGCCATCGAACAGTTGCAGGGGCTGGCGCTTCCGGCCTCGGCATTGGAACGAGACATCTTGCCTGGCCGCGTCAGCGGATATAGGCCGAGCGATTTGGACGAATTGTGCACGGCGGGCGAAGTCGTGTGGCGCGGATGCGAGGGGCTGGGAACGAGCGACGGACGAATTGCGATGTATTTGACGGATCACCTCTGGCAACTGGCGCCGAAGGCCGAAGCAGTCGAAGGCGACCTTCACGCCCGCATCCGCAACCTGTTGGCCGCGCGCGGCGCGCTGTTCTTTGAAGATATCGTCAAAGCTATGGGCGGTTTCCGCAACGATATATTCGATACCTTGTGGGATCTGGTCTGGGCCGGCGAAGTCAGTAACGACACTCTGGCGCCGCTGCGATCACTGCGACGCGATAAGAAACGAGAAAGTCGACGTAACCGGCGTGGTCGCCGAGCTTTTCGATCGAGGCGAAATGCGAAGACGCCCGGCTCCGAGGGACGCTGGTCGCTGTTGGTCGCGCCCGACGCTACAGCACCAACGACCACCGAGCGGCAGACAGCGCTCGCCAAGCAGTTGATCGAGCGTTATGGCATACTCACCAGGGAGATGGTTACCAGCGAGGGCGTAGCCGGCGGCTTCGCAGGTCTATACGCCGTGCTGAAGGCGATGGAAGAATCGGGCAAGATCCGCAGAGGCTATTTCGTTGCGGGACTTGGAGCGGCGCAATTCGCCGCGCCGGGTGCGGACGATCGGTTGCGCGCGATCCAGAATTCGGACGAGGAAACCGAGGAAGATGTGTACGTTCTGGCGGCCACGGATCCAGCCAATCCGTACGGCGCGGCCCTGCGCTGGCCACAGTCCGAAGAGATCCCGTCGCGACCGCAACGCGTGGCTGGTGCGAGAGTTCTCATTCGCCAGGGAGCACTGATCGGCTACGTCGGCCGGACGGGCCAGCAGTTACTGACGTTCTTGCCGGAAACCGAACCGGAACGCACCGAGGCGCGCAAGGCACTTGTTCGCACACTGGCCGATATGGCCGCACCGGGGCATCCGGTGTTCTTGGCCAAAGTCGACGGCACGCATCCCAGCGAATCCGGACTGGCCGAAGCGTTATCGTCGGCCGGCTTCACCCCCACAAGCCGCGGCTATCTCCACCGCGGTTCCGAACGAGATCCGACCTGCTAGAGGGGACTACGGTCGAGTTGCCCGACAGATGCAGCCAACGCTACCTTTTGAGTCTCGGGGATGGTATCCTTCGTTGTTGTTGGTACACGCGTCTAGTCCTACTACATGTGGAGAGTCGCCATGAAGTTGTCTGTATGCGATCCGCGATACGCTGGAGAGATCCTCCGAAGCATAACGAATGCATGGTTACGTCGAGGCGTCGGGTCGTACCTTTGTGTGACATTCGCTCTCTTGTGCCTTGTCGCCACGACGATCGCAGATGAAACGAATGTGCTGGTCGTGCCCGAGAGTTCGCTTCCCCTTCGCTTGGCTGTCGATCTGCCTTCCGGCGTTTCTGGCGAAACGGCACACTCACAGATCGTTGAAGTGGATAGCGAAGCGGCAGCCGTGTCGGTGCAGTTTGTGCCGCGATTGACAGCAAACGGGTCCGTCGCCGATGAACGCGGGTGCTTGATGGCGGTCATTCCGGGAAAAGGGCAAACGAGCGGCGACAGGAGATTCAAGCTTGAGTGCGCCACTGGGCCGAAGGAATCCGATGCGGGCCCTTTCGAGTTCACGACGATTGACGACAGGTCGCTGAAGATTTGCGACGACGGGAAGCCGGTCCTCACGTACAACTATGGCACGATCATCGGCGAGCACGTTCCGGAGAATGACAACCGCCGCAGGCGAGCTTGTTACATTCATCCTGTCTGGGGATTAGACGGCGAGATGCTGACCGACGATTTCCCCCAGGACCATTTTCATCATCACGGCGTCTTCTGGGCTTGGCCCCACGTAAATGTTGGCGGCGGGCAGTACGACTTGTGGACCAATCGTGGCATCGAACAACGGTTTGTGCGTTGGCTCCATCGACAAGTAGGGCCGGTGGCCGCGGTCTTTGGTGTCGAGAACGGGTGGTTCGTCGGCGACAGACAGGTGATGACCGAGCGAGCCTGGGTTCGCGTATTTGCTGCGGGCGACGGAGAACGGTCAATCGACATCGACCTGTTTTTCGTCCCGAAAGAAGAGATTTCGCTGCAGGGCGCTGGTGGCAAGAGCTATGGCGGCTTGGTCGTGCGTTACGCGGTCCGCAAGGGCGACGACGTGAAGATCACAGTGCCTGATGGGCCGACCACCGAGGATCTGAAAGAGACGCCGCTGGCCTGGGCCGACTTGACGACGCAGTTCGAGGGCGCCGCGGACCGCAGTGGCGGAGCCGTGTTCGTGCATCCGGAGCATCCCGACTTTCCGCCCACTTGGCTGACCCGGCACTACGGTCCCTTGTGCGTCGGCTGGCCGGGCGTCAATGCCCATAAGTTCGTGCCTGGCAAGCCGTTCCACATCGCCTATCGTCTCTGGTTGCACCGCGGTGCGGGGGAGCACGAGGGACTGAAAGCGAAGTACGGCGCTTACACGTCCTCGGCGAAGGTGACATGGTGCAGCCCGCCAACGGCCGAAAAGACGGAGTGACGCCTGAATCGTCCGTCACTCCTTGACCAGCGGCTGCCAGATGTCCGCGGACGGAGCTTGCCCCGTCAATTGTCGAAGCGTCTCCAGTATCAACTGTTCCTTCGTCTGGCCAGTCATCGAAATGAGGGGCTCGATGGCACTGTCCGCAAATTTCAACAGCGGCATCAGATCCAGCTTCCACTGGCCTCTTTCCTTGTTGAACGAGAAACGGAACGGGCCGGGCTGTCCATTGACCATCGCCTGTGCCGAGGCGGTATCGCCATCTAACTGTATGGGCCCCAAAGTCACATCTTGGCTTTGTTGCTTGCCCACCCAGCCTTCGTTTGCTCCGTGGGCCAACAGGCCCTTGCCGTCCATCGATTTCAGCCTTTCAACATCCAGCCTGTGGCGACAGAGCAAGACGAACGAAGCGTCAGTGAAGGACATGCCGCGCACCTCCTGCTCGCTGGCCGCAAGCGCACTCTGCCGCATTCGCTCGTAGTAATCCAAGGTGACCGTGGCTATCAGATCAGCCGCGGCCTTTCCCCTGCGCGCCTTGACCGCAGCACGGTAGCCATCGAAACATTCCTTGACCGCCTGCTTCTCTTCCTCGGGGCTGAGCGGCTTCTTCGGCGGCTCGTTTCCCGTCTTTGGAGTCGCTTTTGCTGCCCCCGAGCCTGCCGGTTTGGATTTCCCGGCTGGCGTCTTCGGTTTGGACGACTTGGCACCCCCTTCGCCCGCGGATGCATCCGACGCCGAGCCGGACTCGGCCTCACCATCATCGGAGGTTTCAGCACCGTTGTCGCCGGCCGTGGCTGGTTCCCCACCATCGCCACCACTGAGCAACGAAGTAACCACGATCGCCACCAGCAGTAGCAGCAGAATCCCGCCGCCGCCGAGAATGGCGTACATGACCACCCTCTTGTCGTCCCCGCTCATCGGCGCATCGGCCGCACCGGGCACGGAACGATAGGCAGGACCCAGCGTCGGGGCTGAACGTTCCAGTGACGCGGCACTCACCGGATCGTCCGGCGGTTCGGGGGCCGGTGCTTCCTGTTCCGGATTGGGAATCGTCAATGCGCCGTTACAACTAGGGCAGGGGACTTGCTGGCCATACAGGTGCGGCTGTGCGGCAAACATGGCGCCGCACGACGAGCAGGTCACTTGAACTGACATAAGCGCTGCTATTCTGCGAGATTGAAAAGAACCCGGATTGCGGACGATCCATGCGTCCTTCGTTAGATTGCTCTATAGTACACGCCGGGAGACGTTTCCGCTATCGCGCCTTAATCGGGCTGTTCCCAGTCGCGTGTGCGCTCGACTGCGCGTTGCCAACGGCGGCGTTTCCGAAGACGCTCGTCGTCCGGCATGGCCGGGCGGAACTCTCGTTCCAATGCCCAATTGCCAGCGACATCGGGTAGGGAATCCCAGTATTCGACCGCCAATCCTGCAAGGTAAGCGGCACCCAATGCGGTGGTTTCAGATACAACGGGACGATGCACGATCACGTCCAAGAGATTGGCCTGGAATTGCATAAGCTCGTTGTTCACGGACGCCCCGCCGTCCACCTTAAGCATGTTCAAGTCGACTCCCGCATCCTTCTGCATGGCGTCTAACAAGTCGCACGTCTGAAACGCCATCGACTCGACCGCAGCCCGAGCCAGATGCCCGGCGGTGGTTCCGCGAGTGATGCCGAAAACGGCACCACGGGCGTACGGATCCCAGTGCGGCGCGCCCAGTCCCGTGAACGCCGGAACAACGACCACGCCGTCGCTGTCCGGCACGCTGATCGCTAGTTGCTCGATTTCGGCGGAACTCTCGATCAATCCCAACCCGTCGCGAAGCCATTGGACCACCGCGCCGGCGATGAACACCGATCCTTCCAGGCAATACGTGACCTCGCCGCCGACACCCCAGCCGATCGTAGTCAACAGGTTGTTTTCCGACTTGATGGGACGATCCCCCGTGTTCAACAACAGAAAACAGCCGGTACCGTAGGTGTTCTTTGCACTGCCCGGTTCGAAACAGCCCTGCCCAAAGGTCGCCGCCTGCTGGTCGCCCGCGTCGCCCGAAATCGGTATCTCGCGGCCCAACCACTCCGCGTCCATCTGACCGTACACGTGGCTGGACGGCAGCACATCGGGCAACATGGCGCGCGGGACGTCCAGAATCCGCAGCAACTCGTCGTCCCAGTCCAACTCGTGAATGTTGAACAGCAAGGTGCGGCTGGCGTTGCTGTAGTCAGTGACGTGGCAACGGCCTCCGGTCAACCGCCAAATCAAAAAGGAATCAACTGTGCCGAAGAGCACTTCGCCGCGAGCCGCCCGTTCGCGCAGGCCCTCGTGCTGATCCAGCAGATACTTGATCTTGGTACCAGAGAAATACGCATCGACGACCAATCCCGTCTTATCGCGAAACGTGGCCTCTAGCCCATCCGCTTTCAGTTGGTCGCAGATTCCGGCGCTTGCGCGACTTTGCCACACGATCGCGTTCGCCACCGGCTTTCCCGTGTCGCGATCCCAGAGGATCGTTGTCTCTCGCTGATTGGTCACGCCCACAGCCCCGATGTCCTCGGCATTGATCGAACCTTGCTTCAGGGCCTCCTTGGCCACCGATAGCTGCGTAGACCAAATCGCCTCAGGATCATGCTCTACATGTCCCGGTCGCGGCAGCAACTGTTCAAACTCCTGCTGCGCCGCCGACACGATCTGACCGTCATGGCCGAACACGATTGCGCGGCTGGATGTCGTACCCTGATCCAAAGCCAGTACGTATTTCGTCATGGATGAATACTCCGAGATGATGCTTGTTCTACCTGGCAGGAACCCGTTTCCTGTGTTTCGAGGCTTCTTGGTCGCTCGCACATGATTGCTTGAAAAGACTTCCATCTGCCTTGTGGACTTCAGTGTCTCTGGGAGCGGCGGTAAAGATTTCGTTACCTCCATACGCGACGTAGAAACCATGGGGAGCGTAGAACGTGTTCTTCCCGCCTACCTGGAGCCGACGCAGATGCACGTAACCGTCGCTATCCCGAACAGCCCATGAATTGGTACCGGGAACACCCTTGACTTCGACAAACCGCGACTTTCGTTTCAGGGCGAGAGCGGCCCTATCCAGCACTACTGGTCTGCCGGGTTTGGCGCCGTCGGCGCGCCCGAAAACGTGCAGCTTACCTTTCTGGTCCAGTGCCACAATCCCATGGCTTGTCGCTGCCACGTCGGATACGGGAATGCCAGATTGCCCGTTAGCGAATAGTCCGGTCTTCGCAATATCGCGAATGGCACGGCCGGAGTCGTTGCCCCAAGCCACCAACTCGCCGTTGCCTTGCTTGACGATACAGTTGAAGCGATCACCCGCAGCCACGTCGGAAACGCGTACTTCCCGCAGGGCCGCAGGCAGACTGTGTTCGCCCGTCCCGTTGTCCTTGCCGAACACGAACAGACGGTCCTGATGGTCAACGAAAATGCCGCCATCTGCACGCGTGTCGCCATAAGTGAAAATTCGGTATTTGTGATAGGCCTTCCCCATGATTGGCTTGGGTCGATGTTTCGTTCCCTGGTAGGACACGACCATCGAGTATCTTGCATCGAACCCCTGCTGGGCGCCAACGGATTTGTAGTCGCCGGCCAGCCTCAGACTTCCACCCCAGTATCCCACCGCCCAGTCCCCGGCCTTTCCGGCGACCAGCAGGAAGACGTGGTCCTTGAAATCAGGCCGGACCAACTCGTCGATTACCGCGCCACTACCCGTCAACACGCGAAGGTAAGTGGCGGGGAGGTCTTCCCGCGCAACTGCCGAAGGCATTACGTCCGGCGAACGTCCGGTCTTGATGCCCAGGTCGAACGTGGGACCGCACACGATTCTGCGGTAGTCCGTGCCGATATCGACGCTGCCGTACTTGGCGTGGTACCGTAACGATGTGCTTGGGGGAGATTTGACTGCCTTGGATTCCACGCCAATGGGTCTCAATAAATAGGCATGCATGACGAGGGGCCCCCATTCGAGTCGCTTGGTCGCGAAGCCAATGATAGTACCGTCGTCGTTGATCGCATTGGCAGTTCTAAGGGTCCAGCCATCGTCACTGATCAACCTGTCCGGCGCGTGGGCCCATACGACACGATGTGCGTCTTGGATGATACAGAATTCCGCCTCCATGCAGAATTCCACCTCCGGGCCGTCGTCCGGTTCGTCGCAAGAAACAAGCCAAGCCAACATCGCACGCCTTCCGTCGATCCTCCTCGCCCATCCAACAGCAAGCCCGCGAGCATTCACGTCCAGGAGTGTTCCACTTTCCGGCATCCGTTCGCCCCACTCTTGATACGTTGGGGCCGAATACAGAAACGGGTCGAGGGCGAGAAAACCGTCAATGGCCCGATCATGCTCCGGACAGTGGACCCAGTATACCGGCCGTCTGCTCATGCCAACGCCGGAATAGCCAACCAGAACCTGGTCATCGATAGGACCAAAACACACGGTTTCAATTCCGAGTGCTTCTGATTCCGAGTCGATCAGTCCGGAGTCCGAGTAAGACTCGCTCACGAATGGCAGGAGGTGCCGACTCCAAGTGTCAACACCCGTGGATTCCCAGTACGATGCTTGTGGCGCAGCAGGCGTACCGAATGAGCCGGCGATCCATTCGTCGTTGCTTATCGCGTAGCTGCGGTCGGCAGCGGCACCGGCGGAAAGCCGCTGCACCTCGGTCGTGCGCCCGAGGTTGCCGTAAGCCCAAACGGCCCGCTCCGTCCCGCCGCTGTCCAGGGCCTTGCCGACGATCCTGTTCCCGTCGTTGATACCGCTCACCTCCACTCGCCGGGAGCCGCCCGCCAGTTCCCCGAGATCCCTAATTGCGGTCACCACTCCAACGTGACTGCCCGAAAACGGCTGCCAGAGGCCAAGCCAGCTACGAGTCTGACGCGCGCCATCGCGTGAAACTTCGATGGTACCGATCACCCAAGCGCGACCTCCGCCGGTAATCGCGATGTCCCGCGCGACAACATCGCCATGCGTCAAATCAAATTCAAATCCTCTCTCGCGATAGTACTCGATGATTTGATCGCTCAGGTCGGCGATGGGCTCAAGGTGACCGGGGCGGAACCAAACACACCACCCACGCCAACCGCGGCCTCGATCCCACTCGGATGATCCAACGATCATGTCGCGTGAATTGATACCCAGGCTTTGGCTGTCCGCCGCGCCAACACCCAGAGTCCCCAAATCCGTAAACTCGTAGTCCCCGGGGGCTTTGCCCGGAAGAACAAGAAACGCGAACCACAGCAACACGACAAGTGACACGATGTGACTGTAACTTGACATCGGAACTCACCTCCATCCTGCAGTCTGTAGAAACTCGCACCCGCGCCCGCCGTTGCCATAGTACCGCTCCTGAGCGGGAGAAACAAGCTTACGGAAGGAGGGGGACGCAGAAGTCGAGCCTAGTCTTTCGGCCGTCCGGAAATTGGATAGGCGACTTGCTCTTCGAGAAGCGCAGGCAATCGCATCCAAACCGTGGTCGTGAGTAACGTCGATGCCACGGTGATCGCCATACGTCAGCAAGAACTGGCCGACCGAGGAAAGGAAGAAGATCCTGTGTCGGCGGACACCGGCAATCGACATAGGTTGCGGCTCTCGGTCGCGGAGTCGCAGGAACTGTAAAGGAGACTGCGCCGGTGCGGCCCTTTTCGTCGTAATTCGCTTGCGTGTCTACTTCACCTTGGCCATGCGTGTGGCCAGGCATGCTGACAATGCGGAATCCAGCGGCTGATCGGTGCGCATCAACTGGTAGTCGATGCCGTAGTTGCGGCAGCCTTTCTTGATCTCTTTGCGGTACTTGTCGAATTCGCGCAAATAAGCTTTGCGCAGCGATCGCGGGTCGGCCAGGACTTCAGGGAACTGCTCCAGGCCCTTGAACAGGGTGGGCGTGCGAAAGGGAAACTCCAACTCGGCAAAATCTAGAACGTGAAACAGAACTACATCGTGCCGGCGGTGACGGAAATGCTTTAGGCCGGCCATCATTGTAGTCACGTCGTCGAAGAAATCGCTCAGGATCACTACAACGCCACGTTTGTGGAATCGGTCGGCCAGTTCGTGAAAGATGGGGCCGGTCGCTGTTTTGGCTTCCAGCGAGGCCGATTCCATAATCCGCATCACTTGCGCTAGGTGTGTCGCGTTGCTATTAGGGCTGACGCTTGCGCGGATCTCGTTGTCGAAGGAGACTAAGCCGACCGAGTCCTGCTGCTGTAGCACCAGCCATGCCATGGCCGCGCCGATGCACTGGGCGTATTCGAACTTGGAGAGCGGACTGTCAGGCCCGCAGTACCGCATGCTTTCGCTGATGTCCAGCACCAGATAGCAGATTAAGTTTGTTTCGTCTTCGTATTGCTTCAGATACAACTTGTCAGTGCGACCGAGAACCTTCCAATCCAGATAGCGAAGATCGTCGCCCGGCGCGTACTCCCGGTGTTCGGCAAACTCGATCGAGAAGCCGTGATAGGGGCTGCGGTGCAAGCCGGCCACGTAGCCTTCGACAATGTGGCGGGCCCGCAACTGAAGCCCTTTCAGCTTAGCCAGCGTCTTTGGGTCTAATGACGTCGGCGAGGATTGCGCCTGCGGAGGCGTCATCTTCGGGGCCTTCCACCACTCGTGGGACAGTGTCAATCAGGCGGCGGACGATTTCATCCGTCGTGACGCCTTCGGCGTCGGCATTGAAGTTCGTTTTGATTCGATGTCGTAACACGGGCAACGCCACCGCGCGAATGTCCTCCTGGCTGGCGTAGTACCGCCCCTGCAACACGGCCCGGGCCTTGGCGCCCAGGACCAGGTATTGGCTGGCTCGCGGGCCGGCGCCCCACATCACATATTCCTTGATGAAGTCCGGCGCGTCGGGCTGTTGCGTACGCGTCAGGCGGGCCAGTTTTAGAGCGTAACGCGCGATATGCTCGGCAATCGGTACCTTGCGCACAATCTTCGTCAGGTCCACGATCTGGTCTGCATCCAGCGTGGCCGTGATCTTTGCTTCCAGGTCGGCCGTTGTGCGCCGGACGATCTCCAGTTCCTCTTCCTCGTCCGGATAGTCGACCATCACGTTGAACATAAAGCGGTCCAATTGGGCTTCGGGCAGCGGATAAGTGCCTTCCTGTTCGATGGGGTTCTGGGTTGCCAGTACGAAAAAGGGCTCGGTCAGTTGGTGCCTTTTCCCGCCGGCCGTAACCTGGTGCTCCTGCATGGCCTCCAGCAAAGCGGCCTGCGTCTTGGGCGGCGTTCGGTTGATTTCGTCCGCCAAAACGATGTTGGCGAAAATTGGCCCGGGCAGAAAACGGAATTCGCGACTGCCCGTGGACTTGTCTTCCTGGATCACCTCCGTACCCGTAATGTCCGAGGGCATCAAGTCCGGCGTGAACTGAATGCGACTGAAATCCAGCGTTAATGCGTCGGCAACGCTGCGGATCATCAGCGTCTTGGCCAATCCGGGCACGCCCACCAGCAGGCAGTGGCCCCGAGCGAACATGGCGATCAGTAGTTGCTCGATCACTTGCTCCTGGCCGACGATAGCTCGGGCCAATTCGCGAGTGATATGGTGATACGCTTCGTGCAGTCTCTCTACGGCCTGAACGTCGTTGTCTTGAAGCATGAATTAATCCCGTCTAGTCGCCGCTGTCTAAGTCCGATGCACGTATTCTATCCTCCGCGGTCGGTATTTGGCGACCGTAGGCATTGAACGCGGCCAGCTTGTCCATTCCAGCAACCAGCATCACGCCATCGGCGACCAGTAGATTCCCGCCCGCCATCCCGATCGCTGCCAGGTTGATTGGCTGGCGCACCATGCGCATGGTGCGCACATCGAAAACGTAGATCTCGCCTCGTGTTGGCCAGTAAACCTTGTCGCCGGCCACGATCCCCCGACCATACCCGCGAAGGTCGTCCTGGACGCGTTCGGGAAAGCTGCCGGCGATCCTGCCAGTGTGGGCCTCGATCCAGTACAATCGGTGGCCGCTGGCGATCAGGTGTCCGCCCACGATCCCCAACAAGTGGACTGCGTCGACAGCACGTTGCGGCCCCGTATTCCAGATCACCATGCCAGTCGCCGCATCCAAAGCGAATATCTGGTCGCAATCCTGCGGTGCAACGACCATCAAGTCCTTCTGAACCATGCACGGGTTCAAGTCGCAAAAAGCGTGCAAGTTCGGACGTCCGGATTCCTTGTCATACGTCGCCACGCGAGGGTATCGGGTGATCCAGCGGACCTCGCCATCCGAAGCGTCCACAGCCGCGACGGCACCAAGATTGGTGTTGACGTACAGCACATCTTGGTCCAGCGTCAACAGATTGTGCGTGTATTCGACAGCCTGCCCCTGACCAATCGTTTCGGCGGACGCGATGAATCGTCGCCAACGGAGTTCCGCACGATTCGCCTTCATCCGAAAACAGGCGACGTGGATCTGCGCCCGCATATTGTCGCGTCGCCGCATGGAAACGTAGATATCGGAACCGGCGACCAGCGGAGGTCCCTCGAACGCCCAGCCGGGACTCCAGTCGTCCGGCGTCAAGCGGATTTCGAACAACCGTTTCTTCTGAGCAGTCAGGTCCAGAGCGGCCAGATGGCCGGGAAGCACGGGATCGTGCCGAACGCTACGAGGGATCGTCGTCGCATATGGTCCCAACTTGGCAAACAACCTGCCCTGGTACGCCGTCATCGTATAGCGTGGCACGCCATACTGCCGCTGGCCCTCCAACAGACGCAGCCAGACGTTCTCGGCTGCGTCTCGTTGCATCGCGTCTGGATCATGCGGCCAGAGTGGTCGGCCGGACTGCAAATCAAACGCTTGGATGTCGTGAATGTCTTCGCCAGTGCAAACGAGCACTCTGTCGTCTGCGACGATTGGGTGATAGCTCAAGAGGCCTTCGGGACTCTCTCCTGTACGACGTTTTCCAGCGTCCGGGTCGTCCTCCTGGTTGACTGCGCGTCGCACGGGCAACGGCACCATCCAAATAGGCCGCAACGCGATATCGACGCCATCATCGGCTATCTTCGCTCGCGTCGGTGCACCACCGAACGTCTTCCACCCGTCCGGCCCGCGCGCGGCTGGCCACGATTGGCTTTCTTCCAACAGATTCGTTAGCAGGTCGACATATCTACCCTGTCGACCGCCAATTGTGCCCTCGGCGTCGGGATGCAGGCGTTTGAGCACCACCAATTCCAACTCGGCCCGAGTGGCGGAGCCTTCCAGGATGGAAACCAACGCCAAACGCGCTCGCACATCGGCCAAGTCAATATTCGTGTCGGGAAAGACCAGCCTGTCTGGCTGTTGCGCTGCATTGCTAAACAGCGGTTCAAGCCGCTCCCAATCGTTTTCCAGATCGACTCCTCGAAGCGCCAGCCAGAGTGGATGCCCCGGTAATGCACCGAAGTCGCCCGGCTCAGACACCGGCACCCTCAAAGCCGGACTGATTCGCTCCCAGGCCGCGCGAGCTAGCGTGTAGTTGCCGCGACCGAGTTCCAATTCGCCCAGTTTCATCAGCGCGTCATCGCCCCAGCTACTGGCAAAGTACTGAGCCACGATCCGTCGGAGCAGCGTCTCATCACGATCGTCCACGGACCTCTGGTACAAGCGTTCAGCCAGTGGATCGACACGACTGCGATATAGTTCCAGGGCTTCGGCGGCGGCCGGCGGCAACGTGATGAGTTTCATTTGGCAGAAGTCGCGCAACGTCACATATCGCTCGAACCCTTTCGTGGCACCCGGCGAGTCGACCTTCAATCGCATCGTCTTTTCGCCGCTGGTGTCCATGACTCGCCGCAACGTCTCGATAGCTTCGTCCCATCCACCAGCCTCAAGGAACCGATCGACACGCTCCAAGTGCGAACGGGCCACATTGTCCGCCTCGTCAAACTGAACGGCGAGCGAAATCTCCGGCACTGGCCCGGGTCGAGACGGCTGCGCAAGCAGTGCGCTGCCGTGCGAGATTGCGGCCAACAGGAGTGCGGCATCGAGGAGCTTTCGAGACACGGCGGTCATCACGATTACTTGAATGGCCTGGATAGGAGATTCGAATTGAGTGTGGCAAACGGTTCTCAGGATATGTTGTCAACAGTCCTTCGTCAGTCCATCGTATGATGACCGGCTACGGTGGGCAAGTCGCATGCGGAGTGTCAGCGCTGCAGCCTGGGGCTACTCCGTTTCACGTACGATCCTGAATCGCTCGCAATAGGGCCCGAACAGTTGCTCAATTGCAGAACGGTCCAGGCCGAATTGGCTCAAGTCATACCGGTGGACGCCTTTTTTGTGGCGCGGGTTCCCATTCAGCCACTCTTTCATCCCGGCGTCCATGCGCGGGTCGCAGTCGCAGCCGAAATGCTCGTAGATCCGATGCACCGCCCCCGCAGGATCGTCAACAAGGTCCGCATAAGCCAAGTCGAAAACGCGGCCGGGTGTCTTCTCGCGAGCTTTCATGGCACGTTTGACAAGCTCCAACATGCTATCGGCCGCTTGCGGGCCCATCGTTCTTGGGTCAATTTCGTCGGTCGCCATGCCGCGAAACATAGCGAAAAGGCTGCATACAGAGGGTACCACCTTGGCCGGGTCCCGGTGTGTCTGGACCACGCCGGCGTCGGGAAACGCGTGAAATAGTGCGTCCAACGTCGCGAGGTGCACCGGACATTTCAGTAACCAACGTTTCCCCGGACAACGCCACTGGAGCAACTGCAACTGGGCCTTGTACTCGCGGTAAACCCGAATCTTCTCATCGAAATCCAACGCGCGAATCCACTGCTCGTACCCTGGCAAGTGAGCCATCATCAAGAATCCCGGACAGGAAAACGTGTTGAGCAAAAGCGGCAGACACTCCTCGGGGCCATCGGGCACGAGCGTGTGGGCTACGGGCAGTTGCGGGGCCAACCGGCACAATACCCTAACCAACCGCCTCGCCCGCTTGATTCTTGGATCCCGCTCACGAGTCTCCGCCTCGGGCGGCGGCGAAGGCCAGAATGACTCCCACATCAACAGCGGCCGGCTTGTCGGGTCTTTTGCCAGGAGGTTGTACAAGAGACTGGTTCCCGATCGCGGCAGCCCCACGACGAACAACGGCTGCCGAATCTGCACATCCAGGATTTCAGGATGCCGCTTCAAGTCCTCTTGAATCTTCAGACGATTCTCCAACGACATGATCAAACGATTCCGCATGATCCAGCGACCAAAGGGATTCAGCCGAGCCTCTTCTCTGCACGACTGGAGCAACTGCCGAAACCCAATACGAAAACGATCGTCGCCGAAATCGGACAGTTTCGTTCGACGCTGCGCTGCCCTCACCATGGATTCTTCGGTCAGAGAATCCGGAAGCAACTTGCACCGCTCGAACTGCCGGCCGCACCAGTTGTACAGACGGACCGAGGTCGGCCGGTGAGGGCGTTCAAACGTTGGGCTGGATTCCATTGCCATGTCCGTGACCGCGTGCAGGCGGTGAACGCTCGGTAGGTCCCGGCTGCCGGACGGGACCTGATGCGTCAACATACGTTGGCAATTGGCTACCCGCTCGCCTAAGGTCCCGTCCGGCAGCCGGGACCTACTTCCGCGAAAAGCCGTGACGTCCCAGTCTGTTCCCGCACGACCAGTACTCCGAGTGCTGGTAGCAGAGCGGATCCAGCTTGTCGACCAGGATGCTGCCGTCCTCGTCAAATGCTTCCTCAGCAACGTGTTCGGCCAACGCACGTCCGAGAAACAGGTCGTGATCCCCGATTTCCTGAATTCCGATCACCTGGCATTCGATGCTTACTGGACATTCTCCGATCAATGGTGGCCTGACCTTCTCGGCCGGGACAGGCGTCAGTCCGAACTCGGCGAACTTGTCCACATCGCGCCCCGAAACGCTACCGCAGCGGTCCACCTTCTCAACCATCTCGGCCTTTGCCAGGTTCACCACATACTCGCGGGTCGCGCTAATCAAGGCGTGCGAGTATCGCGGCTTGGCAATGGCGATTCCCAGGATGACCGGCTCGCTGATGCTAATATTGAAAACCTCGCCCAACGTAATGATGTTTGGCCGGCCGTCTTCGCTGATCGAGGTCACCAGCGCCGCAGGCGATGGATAGACAGGCCGGAATGGTCGTACTGATCGTTTCTTCATCGCGATATTCCCTCTCTTGCCGCGTTACGTGCGGCTCCCGCCCGGAGCCCCGAGCTTGCTCGATACGGTTGATATAAGTTTTCCGTTGACCTCCGTGGATGGCGAATTAGTCTGGAACTCATGGGCAACGATGGGCCGTTCAGTTTTCGGAGTTGTCAGGCTTATGTCCCAGCTAGTCTTGTCGCTGTTAATCGCCGCGTCAATCTGGGTAGCGGTTGTCGCTTTTGCCGTGACCGCCGCGCTACTCAACCTGCGAAGACAACGCCGCCTTCGGTAGCAGCCAACGCAGGCATGGGTCGGTTTTTGGATCTCATCCTTAGATTGACTGTGGGGCACGTTTCAACGTGCCCGGCACGATGGAATCGTGCCTCACTCATTTCTGCCCGGATCCCTGGTCATCGAGATACTGCCTGATCCTGGCATGAATCTGATCCCGTACCCTGCGGAAAACGGGCAGTTTTTCCTCGTCGCTGCCTTCGGCCTTCGCCGGATCGTCAAAGGGCCAGTGCACCATCTGCCGTGCCGCCGGAAATATCGGGCACGATTCCTTCGCGCCGTCGCAGACGGTCACAACCAAGTCGAGTGGTTTGCCCGCGAATTCGTCGGCGCGCTTGCTTTCGTTGGCCGAGATGTCGATGCCAAGGTCCGCCATCGCAGTAATTGCCAAGGGATGAACGTAACCGGCCGGATCGGAACCCGCCGACGCGGATTCCCAGACGCCCCGTCCCTCTTGCCGCCAAAGAGCTTCGGCCATTTGCGAGCGGCATGAGTTGCCGGTGCATAGAATCAGTACGCGTTTTGGCATCGGTATTGGCGTCCCCGTGTTACGATCGCTCGCGCATCATCACGACTACCGACTTGGCGCGGACCAGGTAGTCCACGCGGCTTACAACTCGTTCTTGTCCCGGCTCGAAAATGTCCCGTGGGCTGTCGCGGCTGGTGTCGGCAACCAATTTCCACCGGTCCGGCTCGAAACGCTGGACTTCGAAGCTTCGGTCCTTCTGCTCGGCGTTGATCATCACGTACAGATCAACGTCGTCCAGTGGAACGTCGTCCAGGTAGAATGCCAAATGCCGCGACTGATGCGACATGTCTATGTTCCGACCGGTTCCGTGCCAACGCACGTCGTCGCGCCAATAACGGCTGCGAGCGATCGTGGGATGCGTTTTACGAAACGCGATCATCAATTGAAAGAAGCGGAAGACATCCCCGTTGACGTCAAACTGGTCCCAGTCAAGCCATGTCGTTTCGTTGTCTTGGTTGTAGGGATTGTTGTTGCCGCCTTGCGTATTCAGGAATTCATCACCGGCACAGAACATCGGCGTGCCGTTGGATAACATCAAGAGGGCGCAGAAATTCTTCACTTGCTGCTTGCGCAAGGCCAAGACCTTAGGCGGAACGCTCTTGTCGCCTTCCCAGCCGCAATTCCAACTGTAGTTCTCGCGATGGCCGTCGCGATTCTCTTCGCCGTTGGCCCAGTTATGCCGCTCGTTGTAGGCCACTTGATCGTACAGCGTGAATCCATCGTGCGACGTGACGTAGTTGACGCTCTGGTACGGATGGTAGGCGTTCATTACGTCGTCGGGGAACAGGTCGTCGCTACCGTAGAGGCGACACATGATGTCCGGAATCAGCCCCGGATCGCCCCGAACGAACCGACGCACGTCGTCGCGGAACCTGCCATTCCACTGGGACCATCGCTTTCCGGGGAACGAAGCGCCCAGTTGATACAGCCCTCGCGCGTCCCACGGTTCGGCAATCAAACGCACCTTGCCCAGAACCGGATCGGAACGTATCGCAGAAACGATGGGCGAGTCGCCCCAATAGACCGATCCGTCGGACCGCCGGGCAAACACGGACGCCAAATCAAAACGAAAACCGTCCACGTGGCAGTTCTGCACCCAGTGACGCAGGCTGTCCAGGATCATCCGGCCAACGTACCGATTCGCACAGTGAAGCGTGTTCCCGACCCCCGAGTAGTTCTTGTAAGGCATGGCCGGATTGCCCGAGGTCATGTAGTAGGTACTGTTGTCGATTCCTTTGTAGCTGTAGCAAGGCCCAGCGTGGTCGGCCTCGGCCGTATGATTGAACACCACGTCCAAAATCACTTCGATGTCGGCCGCGTGCAGCGCCTTGACCATTTCGCGGAATTCGTTATGTGCCTTGCGACGGCTGGTGGCATAGCCGTTGTGCGGAGCGAAGAAGTTCAACGTCATGTAGCCCCAGTAGTTGCCCTCCTGCGGATCAAACTGATGCACGGGCAGCAGTTCGACGGCCGTCACGCCCAGTGACTTCAAATAGGGGATCTTGTCGATCACTCCCAGGAACGTTCCCTGGTTCTTCGGTGAAACGCCGCTGTTCGAGGCTTGCGTGAAGCCCTTGACGTGCATCTCGTAGATGACCAAGTCGTGTTCGTGGAAGCGACAATCGTCGTCGCCCCAGTCGAATGGCGGTTCGTCTTCGTACAGCACACCCAACGGGGCCTTGCCGGCGTTTACCCCAGGTTGCATGGCGGCCTGCCGGTCGAGCGCCTTCGGGAAATACACGGATGTGGCGTACGGATCCAGCAGCACTTTGTCAGGGTCGAAAGCATGCAATTCGTAGTGCCCGTTGGATTTGGGACCGTCAACGGCGTAAGCATAGTACCTGGCCCCTTGCATTGCCTCTCGGCCGATGCGGCAGTGCCAAATACGGCCGGACTTGTGGCGCAGGTGGTTCAGGCGGAATCGGGCGGCAGGTCGCACCAGATCGCGTTCGCCGTACAGCAACAGCGTAACGCTGGTGGCATGCTTTGAATACAGCGCAAAATTGTATGCTTGCTCTTCGCGTATCCACGTGGCGCCCAGTGGAAAGGCTTCGCCCTCGATGGAAAACCAACTGCTCATCCGTCATGCCCTTGCCGTGAATCTGAGATCATCAAGGCACTACCGATACCACAACGTGTTTGTCTTGACTACGGGCTCGCCTCGCTCAAGTTGTCCGAAACCACCGACCCCTCGGCGTCCTTCAGCTTCGCGTGGTCGCTGACTACGTCGGTCAGTACGTTGTTGGAGAACAGCACACGACGAACCGGGGCGTCACCTTCCACCGCGACGGCTTTGGGACGCACGCTGGAGAATACGTTACCGCTCATTCCGATGTCCGTCGTGCCGGACAAGACCACGCCGGCCGCCTGAATGTCGTCGTGACGGCGTTTCACTGCGCCTTCGCCGATGTAACTGTCGCAGAAGCTGTTGCCGCACACGGCAATCCGACCACTGGCCGCGCCGATCCGCAACGCGTCGGTCTTCATCAGCGTGAAAGTGTTAGCGGACACGGCGCACCCGTGCGCGTCACGTAGGTCGATACCACCGCCGTCGTGGGCGATTACGTTGGCGCTGAGCGTAATGCCGTAACAGTCCCGGTCCAGCACGATCGCAGTCCCGTTGCATTCCTCGATCATGTTTCCGGAGACCACGCTGCCATACGTGTTCTCAATCACGACGCCATGGCCCAGATGGTCGTCCAGATTGTTGCCCGTCATGCACAAATTATAACCGTCGAAGCAATGCAGTGCGTCCATGTTTTCTTCGAACTGGTTCGAGGAAACGACGATATCGTGACAACCGATCAAGTTCACACCGGTCTGTTTGTTGTAAGTGATCAGCGAATCACATATCCGCGGATCTTCGTAGCAATGGTCCAGCCGGATGCCGTCACCGCCGTGATAGCTGACCGTGATTCCGTCGATGAAAATTTCGTTGATCCCCCGAGCGTCGATGCCGTGCCCGCTTTTCTCGTTGCCCGTGATGCGGAAGTTGGCCAAGCGCACTCGCCATAATTCGTTCTTTCGGCCCTCTGCGCCATCGGGGTGTACCAGGACCAAAGCCGATTCGCCTTCTTCGTTCACGTTCTTGATGTGCGTCGCGGTTCCCGCCCCTTCCACGCACACATCCTGCGCACGAAGAAACAACGGTTCGGCAATCTCGAATGTGCCAGCCGGCAGTCGCACCAGTCCTCCTTCGGCAGGAACGGCGTCGAACGCAGCCTGGATGCTGGGATACCGACTGGCATCGATCGTAGGCCGAGCACCCGGCAGAATGGCACCGGCAGCTTCAGCAGCGCTGCTTTGCGCCACCGTACCAATGCAACAACAAACGGCAACCATCAGAAAAGACAAAACGCGTTTCATGGCACAGACTCCCAAAGGAAAAGACGTTACTCAATCGGCGTTAGCCATATCCACAATCTTCTGCCAATAGTCACGTGCACCGCGGTGGTACTTGATCACCGCTTCACGCTTCTCCGGATCCTCGATTGTCACTCGTCGAGCGCGCTCGTGGACCCAATCAAGGAAGAATTGGGCGGCCTCCTTGCTGATCCGCCGCTGGCCTCCGATTTCCACGTAGTACGGACCGGTCGAGGCGAACCGATAGGTGTTGGGATTGCTTGTCACCGCCCGAATCAGCATCCAACCGCTCTGTTTGAACTCGACCGGCGGCAGCCTTCCACCCGCTTTTGCCCAATCGTCCAGTCGCACTTCATGAGCGACTTGCCCGTCTTTCACAATCTCCAAGTAGTCGACCCTCTCACGAATGGACAAGTTCAACGCAGCGTGCAATTCCAGCGTTTCTTCATCCTCCGCGCGGAAAACGTGCCCGGGCAATTCGTCGTTGACGCGAGGATCGCGGATCAACGGCCCGTTTGTCACGACCACGCGTCCGGCCCGCAGATTCTCCCACCACTGGTCGTACTCCAGTACGCGGCCACAGTGTACGTACACGCGATTGTAGCCCACGGGGTTTGCCAGGACACCAGAGGCGCTGCCCGCCGACGGGGGAATTCGGATGCCGCACTCCAACAGCCGATAGTAGATGTCTTGCGACCAGAATCCATTGCCGTGCGGATCGGGATACTCGCGTTTGTCTCGCGGCTTTCCCCACGCCTCGTTGGCAAGCATGCCATCACGCTGCATATGGCCGTTCGAAAGCCCGATCGAATCGATCATCTTGCTGGCGATCCAAATCGGCATGTCCCACCAGAACGGCTTTTCGATGTCCACATGAACGCCGTTTTGCTTGCGGGCCAAAATCAGAAAATCACAGGGGGACGGGTGTTCTCGATCCGCGCCGGCGATCGGCAACGGCTGACGCAGATTGAAGTACATCAGCGCGCCGCCCTCGCGTTCATCTTCGCCGGCCATGACGTGATAGAACCGATCTTTGTCGAACGACACAAACAGTGGATCCGGGGCTATCCTGCCCTTCCATTCGTTCTTTTCATTCCACCAAGTTATCACGGGCCCAACGTGAAGGTCTTCTGCCAGCATCAGCACCTCGATATCTTTCACCCGCCTGTGAATGTGCAAGTCGCCCGACCACCAACCTTCCTTCTTCATGTCCACAAAACGCTCCATCTCCACCTGCTTGTTGTCAGCGTCGCCTCGCTTGATGGTGAAGCGGCCAGTACGAATGCGGTACTCGGGCCCCCTTTCCATCTCGAAGGTGTAGGTGCCGGCGCGCAGTTCCAGCACGGCGGTGCCGGGGACGGCGAAGTGATCATGCCAGTATACCAATCCGGGCGGCTTGACCGGCCTGCCGCGTGCGTCCTTCAGGTGCATGCGCACCGGAACGGGCATTCCCGTGTCGTGGTCCACGGCCCGAATCTCCAATTCACCCCCGGAGGCCGCTCGGGTTTCCGCAGCCGGCTGAGCAAAGGCAATCAGGGCCACGAAGACCGCGGCAAAGACGACGACAATCGATGGCATGGGCAAAGGTCCTCTTTCACATGGTGGCTTTGACCATAACTCCGGCAAGTGCAAGCGGTGGCAGCACGTGGGGCACGTTTCTAACGTGCCGTAGCAGACGACCTTACCGACAATGGCACGTTAGAAACGTGCCCCACGTTGCCAAAGTTGCGATCAAGGCATCCGACGACCACAGATTCAACCCCACGGCCAGTAGTCCGTCAATCCAATACGGTCTTCCTGATTCGCCGCCAACTGCTCTACCTGTGAGAAGCGGCGAGCGTGTGATACCATGCGACACGCCGACCTCTCCCGAGTTGCTCGTTCGACAAGGGGTGGCTGCGTATGCGGTCGCAAACCACGCGTTGGACTCGGCTTGCGCAGACCACACCTCCGAGGCGGCACGCCCATCACGGCAAGCGACGTACCGTCAGATCGACGTTCGACGCAAGCAGCATTATCCTCTCCAAAATCGCTAAGATCATTGTCATCCATGAACAAGCTGCCCTGGTATCATGCAGGATTACGGTTTCGTTGCACTCAATGCGGCAACTGTTGCACTGGCGCGCCCGGATATGTGTGGGTGAACAAACGGGAGATCGAGGCAATCGCGGCTGAAGTCGGCGAACGTAACGTGGAGGTATTCGAGGACATGTACGTGCGCAAGATCGGAATTCGCAAGAGCTTAAGAGAATTTCCCAACGGTGATTGTGTCTTCTTCGATACCGAGTCGCGACGTTGTTCGATTTACCACGCTCGACCTCGCCAATGCCACACTTGGCCTTTCTGGGATTCCAACTTGCGAACGGAGGAGGATTGGAAGAAGACTTGCGAAATTTGCCCGGGCAGCGGCAAGGGCAAGCTGCACCAGCTTGAGCAGGTCGAGGCACAGCGGCGTACCATGCGAGTCTAGCAAATAACCCGAAGGGACTATCTTGAATCGCGTCATATACTTTCAGGTTGCGCAATACACGCCATTTCTAAGTGGTATTGGTGACATCTTGGAAAGCCGGTTTCTTTTTTCCGGTTGTGCCGATTACCTGGACTTTTCTGGGTGCCACAACCGATAATCGCTACATGAAACGAGCGACTCAGGCGGTCTTTCGTCACACTGACCTTGACACTAGTGCTTATGAGATTTACACTTGGGACGTTTTAGGCCGTCTTGTTGGATCGGCCGTGGGCGGCTCAGCACGTCAGTCTGTCGGGGGAGTTTGGTCGTGACCAAGAAAGAAATCGTCAAGACGATTTCCGAAGAAATTGGCTTGACCCAACTGAAGACCAAAGAAATCGTCCAGAAGACTTTCGACGCTATCGTCGAGACGCTCGTGGCGGACGGACGGATCGAGTTGCGTAATTTTGGGGTATTCGAGGTAAAAAAACGGGCTGCACGAAAGGCTCGCAACCCGCGGACCGGCCAGCGTGTCGACGTCCCGGAGAAGTACGTGGTCACGTTCAAACCGGGCAAGGAGATGGAGGAACGGGTCCGGCTGCTCTCGGAGCGGAAAGCTGCAAAGGCGGCGGCAGATGCCACGGCACCCACCGCTTCGGCCCCCGAATTGGACCAAATCTCATCCGCACCGATGGGCCCCGCGCACACAGGGACTGGCATGCCCGCGGCACCTGGCACTGGGCTAGGGACGGGAACGCAAGGAACAGCTCCGCCGACTCCAGGTTTTGGGGCGGCACCGCAGTATGGCGGCGAATCACACTACCGACCCGATCCGGAAAGGCCAAGTTAGGGCCTGCGGGCGGACTTTTCCTAGAGCAAATCACATCTTACAGACTGTTCGGTCACGAAGACATTTTCGTCATCGCATCCCTGTCACGGAGGATATCTGAGTGATGCGTCGGCTTATCTTTTCGGCGCTGTTGGGCATGGCGGTAACTTCAAGTGTCGGGTGCTTCCTCCCGATCTACTCGAGCGATCCGGTACGTCGAACAGACCAGTTGATCTTTACGTCCGAGGATTCTAGAGCGTTGCAGAACACGTGGGAGCGGATTTGGTTCCTTGATCAGCCCGATCACATGACTCCCCAACGCGTCCATGGTGGCGTTATATAACGCCCGCTGTGGGACACCAGCCTGCTCGTTCGAGATCAGCGACTTAGGTCAACGGGTATACCCTCGGCGGTTTGGATTCTCCGTAGCCACAAGCTACCAGCTTGCGGCTGGGGGCATCTTTAGCCGACTGCGGCATAACTCAGCGCTGGCTGCTATCGCATGCCGAAGCGCGAGTAGTATCTCTGCGCGGACACTTCTCTTCCGCCACGCAATTGCCCGTTCGACGGCTTCCGGATACATTGAGCCTGTCTGAGTTGAAGTACCGGCAGGCGTGAGAATTGCGTGATATCCACGCTCCGGGCAACTATCCTTGCCGAAAGAGCACCTAATCCGCGCCGTGTCCTCGCATCCAATCAATTCCGTTGATGTGTCACTTGACGTGCAGCTTGGCCGACTGCGCCTGGCAAATCCGGTTCTTGTAGCGTCGGGCACGTTTGGCTACGCACGCGAGATGGAGAATATCGTCGATCTGGGGCGGTTAGGAGGCATCCTTCCAAAAACGGTCACGAAAGAGCCTCGGACGGGAAACAAACCGTGGAGGACCGTCGAATCGACGGGCGGGTTGCTCAATTCGATCGGCCTGGACAACGACGGAATCGAGGCGTTTGTCGCCCACCACATGCCCTATTTGCGGAGTCTGCCGACGCCCGTGATTGTCAGCGTCGCCGGGCGCACGCACGACGAGTTTGTGGAGATGGCCAAGCGGCTTGACGGCGAACCCGGAGTGGCAGCTCTGGAATTGAACATTTCCTGTCCCAACGTGACCGGCGGGATCGATTTCGGGACGGATGCCGATTCTTGCGGTCGACTGGTATCGGCGGTGCGCGGGGCGTGCCACCTGCCGATCCTGGCGAAACTGACTCCGAACGTTACAAACATCGCGGACATCGCTGTGGCCGCTGCCGACGGCGGTGCGGATGCCATCAGCCTGATCAACACGGTCCTGGGAATGGCAATCGACTGGCGAAGCCGGCGGCCTGTGCTGGGCAACGTGCTGGGCGGGTTGAGCGGTCCGGCGATCAAGCCGATCGCCCTGCGTTGCGTCTATCAGGTGGCTCAGGCGGTCGACACGCCCGTGGTCGGAATCGGCGGCATTGCCACCATCGACGACGTGATGGAGTTTCTGGTGGCGGGAGCCAGCGCCATCCAGGTCGGAACCGCGAACTATTACGACCCGACGGTGACGATGAAGTTATTGGACGCTCTGCCGACCGCCCTGGCCGAAGCCGGTGTTTCGTCGGCGAGCGAGATTGTTGGCACACTTGAAACCGACGCCGCGGCGTTCGCCCACGATGCGGGGTCTCATTCGTAGGGACGTAGCTTTACCGTTATGCGAGTACTCTCGGGAATCCAACCGACCGGCCGTTTCCATTGGGGCAATTACTTCGGCGCCATTCGCCAGTACATCGACTTGCAGTGCGAAGACGAAGCGTACTACTTCATCGCCAACTTGCACGCGCTGACCACGGTGCGCGATCGCGACGTCTTGTGGCAGAATACGCTGGATGCCGCTATGGACCTCTTGGCTTTGGGACTCGACCCGGACCGGGCCACGTTATTCGTCCAATCCGACGTGCCGGAAGTGTCCGAGTTGTGTTGGCTGCTGATGACCGGAACTCCGATGGGATTGCTGGAGCGCTGCCACGCCTTCAAGGAAAAGAAGGCAAAGGGCGTGACGGCGGACGCTGGGCTGTTCACGTACCCTGTTTTGATGGCTGCAGATATCCTGGCTTACGATTCGAACGTGGTGCCGGTGGGCGAAGACCAGGTACAGCACATCGAAGTGGCCCGCGATTTGGCTCGCAGTTTCAATCACCAGTTCGGCGAGACCTTCGTGATGCCGCGAGCCAAAGTACTCGAGACGTCTGCCAAAGTGCCCGGCACGGACGGCGAGAAAATGTCGAAAAGCTACGAGAACACCATCGAGATCTTCGAAACGCCGAAAGCGATGCGCAAGCAGATCATGCGCATCGTCACCGACTCGCGGCCCATGGAGGATCCCAAGGAGCCCGAGACAGATCATCTGTATCAGCTCTATTGGCTGTTCGCCGACGACGCAGACCGCGAAACCATGGCCGCCAAGTACCGCGCCGGGGGATTCGGCTACGGCGAGGTCAAGAAGGCGTTGGCGGATGCGGCCGACGGCTTTTTCGCCGAATTCCGCGAGAGGCGCGAGCAATTGGCCGCTCATCCCGAAAAGGTCCGCGATATCCTGGGTGACGGTGCACAGCGGGCCCGCGCCAAGGCGGGCGAAGTGCTGCGTCGAGCCCAAGAAGCGTGTGGGGTGAAGGCGCGATCATGAACGTGATTGGCATTGGCACTGACATCGTCGAGACGCTACGAATCGCGCAGATGATCGAACGCCACGGCGAGTTGTTTCTCAATCGAGTGTACACCGAACACGAAATCGGCTATTGCAGCGCCCGCAAAGCCGCCACGCAGCACTACGCCGGTCGCTGGGCGGCCAAAGAAGCCGTCTTGAAGGCCCTAGGCACCGGGTGGGCGCGCGGCATTCGCTGGCGCGACATCGAAGTACGCAACGAAATAGGCGGCAAGCCGCACATCACGCTCGAAGGCGGCGCGCTGGAGGTCAGTCAACGTCTAGGGATCGACGAAATCCTCATCAGCATCTCCCACTGCCGAAGTCACGCCACGGCGTACGCTCTGGCTGTGGGGCAGTCTACATAGCCTGATCATCGATCTCTGTCCTCACGAACATCTGCGTTGCCAACGGGAGTCACAGGCAATTGCCGCCGACGGTTGCCAACGTGTACAATGAAGCGATTCGCCACGCGCGTCGAGCAACAGGACGTGATCGACGTCGATGACGCGGCGGTCACTCAAACTCATAATCTCTGCGACGGATGCTCCTAACATGCCAAAGCTTGAGGATCTTGAGAAGGAGTTGGATGCGTTGTCACGAGCCGAAAAGGCGCGCCTGCTGCAACGGATCGTCCAAGATCTAGGCGATTCGTTCCCCGGTGTGGAGAGCACGGCTGGCGTCTGCGGTGGCGAGCCGTGCATTGTGCGCACTCGCATCCCCGTGTGGGTTCTGGAACAGATGCGGCGTCAGGGAGTGAGCGAGGCGGATATCCTGCGCTGCTATCCGAGCCTTCGAGCCGAGGACCTAGCCGACGCCTGGGCCTATGTGCGTGTCCATCGGGAGGAGATCGGGCAGCAGATTCACGAGAATGAGGAGGCATAGCACGTGGCGAAGCTGTACGCCAACGAAAACTTCCCCCTCCCGGTTGTCGAGGAGCTGAGGCGTCTGGGCCATGATGTCGTGACGATCCAGGAGACGGGCAAAGCCGAACAGCGGACGTCCGATGAAGAAGTGCTGAAATTTGCCATCGCCGACGATCGCGCCGTGCTTACCCTGAACCGAAAACACTTCGTCCGACTCCACCGCTCGAGCCCCGATCATGCGGGGATCATCGTCTGTACGGTTGACAGCCAGTTTGGCAGGCAGGCGGTCAATATTCACGCCGCCGTCGCGGCCACCGCTGACCCTCACGGCCAACTGCTCCAAGTCCACCGTCCTGCGATCTAGATGAGCGGGTCCTACTGCTGCACGATGGAACTGAGATTCCAAGCCGAAACGTTGGCGATCACCAGCCAAGGAATCCAAGTTGAGCATCGAAGGCGCCTTCTTCAGCATTTCTCACTCAACTGCAAAGGACGGCACTGGCCAAATCAGCTCACCGCACGTCGAAAAACGTGGGGTTCGTGTGTTATACTGACGACTTCAAGGGGAGCCAAATTCGTGTTGGTTGGCTTTCGTTCGTCGGCGTCTCAACTGAGGAAATGGAACATGAATGCAAGAAGAATCTTCTTTGGAGTGGTTCTATTGGTGAGTTTATCGTCCATTGGCGGATGGCGGCACGTTTTGGCTGGTGAAAAGGAATGGAATAAGGAGACACAGGCCGAAACCGACGTTCGGATGAAATGGTGGCGCGATGCTCGGTTTGGCATGTTCATTCACTGGGGTCTCTACGCCGTTCCTGCCGGGACTTGGAACGGGCAACGGGTCGATGGGATCGGCGAGTGGATTATGGACCGGGCCAATATTCCCGTCGAGGACTACGAGAAACTGGCTGGGAAGTTCAATCCCGTGAAGTTCGACGCGGCCGAATGGGTGCGCATCGCCAAGGACGCGGGCATGAAATACATGGTCATCACGTCCAAGCACCATGACGGCTTCTGTCTGTTCGACAGCGACGCCACCGACTACAACGTGGTGGATGCATCGCCGTACGGGAAGGACTTGCTTCAGTCGCTGGCGGCCGAGTGCCGCAAGCAGGGGCTGAAGTTCTGTACGTATTATTCGATCATGGACTGGCACCACCCGGCTCAGTACCGCGGCAGCGACAAGCGATACAATCCGACAAAGGTCCACCCGGAACGCAAGGCCGAGTACCTCGACTTCATGAAGAAGCAACTCAAGGAACTTCTCGATACGTGCGATACGGAGGTTTTGTGGTTCGACGGAGAATGGCCCGCGTGGTGGCTGGAGGAGGATGGACGGGAGATCTATGCGTACCTGAGGGAACTCAAGCCCGCGTTGATCGTCAATAACCGCATCGGCAAAGGTCGCAAGGGCATGGAAGGGCTGAACAAAGGCGACCAGGATTACGTCGGCGACTTCGGCACGCCGGAACAGCAGATACCGGCCACCGGGCTACCGGGCGTGGATTGGGAATCCTGCATGACCATGAACCGCACGTGGGGCTACAAGAGCTTCGATAACGACTGGAAAAGCAGCGAGACGTTGATTCGCAACATCATCGACATCGCTTCAAAAGGCGGCAACTACTTGTTGAACGTAGGGCCGACCGCCGAGGGACTTATCCCTGGCCCGTCCGTCGAGCGACTGGGTGAGATCGGCCGCTGGATGAAGGCGAACGGCGAATCGGTCTATGCCACCGAGGCCAGTCCGTTCAAGCGGCTGGTGTGGGGACGATGCACCACCAAAGCCTGCGAAGACGGTGCGACGCTGTACCTGCACGTTTTCGACTGGCCGGCCGACGGTCAGCTACTTGTGCCTGGGCTGAGAAATAAACCGGAGCAGGCCTATCTCTTAGCGGACGACGCAAAGAAGGCATTGGCCGTTCAGGCCAGTGACCAAGGCGTCGTGGTGGCCGTTCCTGCCGAAGCGCCCGATCCGATCTGCACGGTCGTCGTGCTCAAAGTGAAGGGGCCGCTGAAGGTCGAGCCGACGCTTCCTTCGCAACAGGCCGACGGCACGATCAAGCTTCGTGCGGCGGATGCGATCTGCCACGGCCATCAGATCCGCTACGAGGCTGGTCACCAACGCGACAACGTCGGCTTCTGGCTCGATCCCAACGATTGGGTCGAATGGACGTTCAGAATTACCCAGCCCGGCAAGTTCACGGTGTCGGCCGAGACAGCAGCGACCGGCAGCGGTTCGTTCGAATTGATCGTGGGAGATCAGACGATCGGAGCCACGGCCCCGACCACAGGCGATTACAGTCGCTTCACAACGCTCGAACTTGGCCAAATCGAGATTGCCCAAACGGGCAAGGCGTGCTTGGCGGTCAAGGCCGTCAAGGAAGGCTGGAAGCCGTTCAATCTGAAGTCCATCACCTTCAAGCCGGCTGGCGCGCGAGAGAAGTAACCGCAGTAGGTTCCACTTGCCGAGCGGGACCTTGATTTGGAGGGCCCGTCAACGCGAAGAGGTCCCGTCCGGCAGCCGGGACCTACTTGCGGAAGAAAGGAGATGGCTTCCGTGGAAGAGCGCCCGCCGGACGTGACGCCCGAGGTGGCTGCAAAGAAAAAGATGCTTCGGATCGGCTGGTGCACTGTGGGTCTCGGCACCGGCGGGGCTGTCGTGGCAGCGATTATCGGCGGGGCCAACTCGGGCGGGATGTCACCGTTGGCGACGGGCGCTACCGCTCTGCATCGCTTTGGGGCCTTCATAATGCTAATGGGCCTTGGCGTGGTCCTGGCAGCCTATCGGCTGGAATACCTCCAAACATGGTGGCGCCGACGCATGCAAAGTCAATCTACCGAGTCCTCGCAGGCGTTCCTCAAGTGGTTCCGCCGCATCTCGATCGGCGTACCTGCAACGCTCGCCATCATCGTACTTCCATGGATACTGCTGGCCGTGATAAACGACGTCGTGGCCGGCGTCTTGATACTGTGGATGTCGCTTTTGATGCCGATCGTATTGGCAACGATTCTTGTATACGGTCGCGGATACTGGCGGACCTTCTCGATCGGGGCCCTGTTCCCCGCTGGCTTTTTCTTCATCGGAATGGGAATCGCAGTCTTCCTGAAATTTATCCAGCGGCCGAGCCTTCCTGCGTTTTGGAGCTTCTTTCGAGATATCGGCGAGGCTACTCTCTTGGCCGGATTCAGTTGGACACTGATCGTCCTGTCCGGACTGCTGGCGATGGGCGTCCGTTTGTTGATCGAGGGCCTGAGGCGACGGGCCGCGACAGCCCCGTCGGTCGAAAACGCCGAATCAAAGGAGCCATAATGCGTCGCCCGCCCGGCTCCGCTGCCGCAAACTGACCTTGCCTCGGCCACGTGTTTTCGCTACAAGCCCCCCGATTCGCACATGCCCGGCACGGAGGTTACCGAATGGCAATTCAACGCTCGATGGGTTGGGGGCTCCTGGCGGCACTTCTGTTGGTCGAAGAAGCCGGACAGGGTGCCGACACGACCGTCGCGTCAGATCCTGGGACCATAATGGCCGACGTGGCCAACTTGAGAGATCAACTGGAGAGCGGCCTGCGCGTGAGTCAGCAGCCCCAACGGAACTTCATCGCCCGCGTCGTTAGGATGGTGGAAACGCGTCGACTGCCCCTTAGTCTAGTCATGAGCACGTTCAAATGGGCTCGCCCCAAGATGCCGCACCCGTTTCCCTACTTCGAGCGTGGCCTTCGTAACAGGGCCGCAAAACTAGGGATCGCGATTTGAACGATGGCCATCATTCCGGTCGACTCGGTTGACGACCCTCGCATTGCGGTGTATCGCGATCTCAAATTGGCATTCGCGAAACGTCGCCAGTTTCTTTTCGTCGTCGAAGGGTTGGTGCTGACGGAGCGTTTGCTGGCCAGCGACATTCGAGTCGACTCGGTGTTGGCCGAGCAGCGCCATGTCGACCGTCTACAACCCCAGATGCCGGAAGACGCGCCGCTGTTTGTAGCGCAACGTGAGCTGATGGAAGAGGTTGCGGGCTTCAAGTTCCACCGGGGCGTCTTGGGATGCGGGCGTCGTCCATTCCCTGTTGATTTGCCTCGAACGATGCAGTCGGCTCCGCCGAGGTCGATCATCACGGTGTGCGTTGGCATCCGGGACCCGGAAAACCTGGGCAGCGTTGTCCGATGCAGTGCCGCATTCGGCGTACACGCCGTAATGCTTGGGCCGTCTTGCTGCGATCCCTTCTACAGACGCGTCGCCAGGACCTCGATGGGTGCCAATATGGAAGTGCCCATTGTCGAGTCCGCCGACCTCCGAGCCGATCTGCTATCGCTGCGGCGCAAATTCGACGTGCGGCTGATTGCGACCGTGCTGGACGAGGGCGCGCAGCCGCTGAACGATTCCGAGCGTCCCGACCGAGTCGCCCTGCTTTTTGGCAGCGAGGGTTTCGGACTGGAGCAGCCGTGGGTCGAGATGTGCGACGATCGCGTGACCATCCCGATGAGCCGGCTCGTGGATTCGTTGAACGTGAGCGTCGCCGCGGGGATCTTCCTACATCACTTCAGTTCGCCCAGCAGCAGTTCTTCCTGACGGCCGAGTGCTCCAATTCCATTATTGAACCGGCATCGACCCTCACGACGAATTTGCGTTTAACCGCAAGCCGGAGGCGTGCGCGACTGCACTGTGCCTTCCCTCGCGCACGCCTCCGGCTTGCGGTTAAACGACGTCCCCATTTCAACGCCGTTCTTGCACGTGGTTCTCACTCGCATCCGCCGTCAATCGAGGATTTCGGCAAGGTCGATTTGGCGCGACTGGTCCATGGTGGCCACTGCGGTCTTGGGCTTGCCGTCTGCTCCCACGGCTATTGTGTGCGGAGTCTTCACCGTTTGGCCGTCACGATTCCGAACGTACTGGACGAGTGGAATAGTGATTCTTCCTTCGGCCGGGATCTGGCCGGAAAAGACCTCGATTCCGTCCCGGTCCCGTACAGATATCTTCGCCCCACGATCGCCTTTGATCTCCAGTTGCCATCCCACGGAGAAATCGTACCTGCCCCGGTGCGCTCCATCGAAGGAAACGGAGTCGTACCCCGCGCCACCTTCGAATTTTGTGTCGATAAAGACATGGCCGAACGTCTCGTACTTCCAACCTTGCCAGCCCAGCCGAATGGTTCTGTAACGAGGGTCATTGCCTATTTTCGAAAAGGTGTTGGACACAAAGCTATATTTGCCACCGTGCCCGTAGTTATCGCCAAAACGGACGTGACAGAGGTTGCTGACGATCGTGTTTCCGATCAGTGCGATCTTCTCGTCGGGATTCGCGTTATCCGCACCCACGGCCGCGATTGCGTGTCCTTCGGCCATTTGATCCTGAGCGATTACTTTCACCACGTTGTCTCGAACGACGACATTTCGCATCTGGCCCATGGGAGCCAGCCACACGCCGCGCATCATGCAGCCGTCGCCGCGTCCTTTGACCACGATCGTATTGTCCCGATACTCGATGTTTTCCTGAGGGCCTTTCTGCAATCGCACTCCGTTTACCGGATGCAATTGGTCCGTCGGGTCGCCACCGCCGACCCCGCCGCGCCAGCGTTCTTCGCGTTCCATACCTTGCATCTGGATGAAGTTGCCGTAGACCTTGATGTCATTCGCGTGAAAACCGGCCCCGATTCCAATGGGATGGTAGCCAGTGCCGAAGATGCGGTTGCCGTGCAGCGACACATGGTGAATCGGGTCGCGGCTACTGTAGTACATGATGCCGTACGAGTTGGTGGCGTAGCTGTCGACATAGATTTCATTGCCGTAAATGTCGGTGTTCGACGAAACGGTCAGCCCCCTGTGCCGAGCCCGTTTGATCAGGTTGTGGTGACATTTGGAAATCGTGTCGACTTCCCTTCCGACTCCAAAGTAGATGCCGTCGACACCGCGATGCCGGTTGTAGAGCTCGGTGCCTTTATCGACGACGACGTTATGGTGCACGTGAACGCCTTCGTAGGCGTTGTTGACGAAGATCCCCGTAACCTGCGAACCGGCGTATTCGACCGTCACGCCGGCCAGTTCCGTATCACGGGGCCGCCGCATGAAGATGGGGTTGTAGGCAGCCGGTCGTGACGCTCCGTTCCCTTCACCCTGCCTGATGGTTCCGTTGACAATGGTGATACCCGCGCGGCGGTCGGCGGTTCGTATCCCGCAAGGCCCCTGGGCAGCGTGCCATCCATACAGCCGCTCGTTGGCCGTCGGATCTGTCGTTCCCGCCTTGTTATCGTACGTGACGGTGTGGCCGCCAAGATCGAGGGTGATCCCATCGGCGGCGATGTTCAATGCGGTGGAATCGGAGGTGACGTCCTCGGTCACCAAGTACGTGGCGTTCGCCCGGTCGAGCACATACGGCGGCCCCGTTAGGTCGGCGGGAATCCTCACTGCGTCACTCATGGCCTTCGTGGTGAACACCAAATCCTCGCTCAAGTGCTTGTCGCCTCTCTCGTCGACCGCCACCAACCGATAGTGATAGGTCGTACCGGGCCGCAATCCCGTGAGATAGTGTACGTGCAGGTAGAAATACCGTTCGGTTGGTGACGTGTTTTCGCCGTACCCACTCGTTTCACCGAACTCGACGCAGGTCTTCGCGGGCAGGTTGGATTCCCAAGCGATCACTGCGGATCGCTCCGACACGTAGCTCCAGACATCGCCAACTACGAGCTTCAGTTTCTCGCCGAACTTGGCTCGCACTTCGGACTCCTTCTCTGCGCCGAAATGCTCCTTGCACAAGTCATTGAACCGCGCATACGTCTCGGCTCGGGAGGCCGTTGCCTCCTGGCACAAAGCACTGCTCGACCATGCTGAGTTGATACCGCAGACGCTCCCCACAACTGCCACCCATGTTGCGATCAATCTGCACTTCGCCATGATGTGCTGCTTTCCTTGGTTGCTGATGTCTTCTGTTTCTGTGCCGCTTCAACTTCCTTTGTCTATGACAAGCGGTGTCGACGTCAAGTGGACCGTCACAGGGCCCGGACCGGTGAGGCGCGTCGCTTGTGGCAACTGGCTGGTCGTGGGCGCCGGCTGAACACGGACGGGGCCTTGCACGGATTTGAAGGTCACGCGGCGTTTGGGGAGCGGGTCGTCCAGGCCACGCAATGTGTCTTCGGCCAGCCAGGCGACCCAGACGACCGGACGCCCGTCGGCGAACGTAAAGCGGTACAGTTCCACACCTGTCTCGGCGGGCACGTGCTCGGCACTGGCGAAGCCGTCGAGTCTGGACACCAACAGCCTCATGGCGTGGTACGCCGGCCAAGGCTGGCATTTCCGGTCCAAGAGACCGATGTACGGGTTCGGAGCCATCAATGCTGCGGGCGTGCCGTCCCAATCGCTGGGCATGCCCATGAAGACCTTTTCGGCCCCAGCCGCAAATCGCGTGACGAAGACTTTCACGCAAATCCTCGCCTGCTCGGCGCGGTACCACGCCACCGCCTCGTCGTGTCGCGGGTCCGTTTTCCGTTTGACCATTCGCAGGATCTTGGAGCCATCCGGCACAAAACGGTCCGGGTGGAAGGACATCTGTTTGTGGCGGACCAATCGCGGTTCGCATCGAGCCTCTGCGTCCCACAACTCCGGCTGCTGGCCCGAGAGCCTCACCTTGGCCAGCTCGCGCTTCGTCCAGGTGAAGTAGCCCGCGGACATACTCGCCCACGGCCCGTTGCCGCCCACGTCGATCACGTCCACCAAGTCCGCGTGTTTGATGGTCAGCAGATTGAAGTCATAGTTACGCTGCCAGCCGTCGCGGTGCATGTCGCTGGGCTGGCGTGCAAGGAAGGCTTTCCAACGCTCCTGGACCTTCTCGGCCTTCGGATCGCCGTGGAAGAAATTGTTCCACCGCAGGCCGTTGGAGATGATCTTGACCTGCGGGCAGGCGGCGCGGGCGGCCTGGCAGGTGGCCTTAAGCAGCGTGACATAGTCGTCCAACGTGCCCGTCCAGAACATCGGATTGCCGTACTCGTTGCCGCACTGATAGTGGAGGATCGGCCGTTGGAGGCCCGGCATATCTCCGTGGCCATCGGCGTCGTAGCGCTCGACCAAGGCCCGCACCCAGTCGCGGTAGTCGTCCATGCGTTCCACTGCAGGCAGACGGTCGGAGCCGTTGAACTTCAAGATGTTGCCGAGTGGCTTGTGGCGAATCGGGCCAGCGAACCAGCCGTCGCCAAGTCGGAGCCACATGGTGATTTCGAAGCCGTGCTTCTGCCAGAGCTGCACGGCGGCGTCAAGCTTCTCCCAGCGATAGGTGTGGCGCCCGTCACGTGGAGGCCGCGGCTCGATCTGACGCCAGGCGACCCCGGCGAAGTCCACCCAACCGGCACCGGTCTGGGCCAGTGTCCGCGGCCACTTTTCCTCGCGGTAGTACGGCCCCAAGGCGAAAACGTAGTCGATGCCGAAACGTGACGTGGCGCCAAGCCGTTTCGACTCGGCCGGCTGTGCAGCGGCGATCGAGCACGCAATGTCGAGCACCATTGCAGAAGTGGCCAGACAGCAGAGCAACCGCGGCATTTGCTGTGTCCTCCAGCGTCAGGACATAAGGACCGTTCGAGGAATTAGTGTCGCTTTCTCGTGTAGTGGTGGCTTCCAGCCGCCGCAGAGCCCAGGCTACCGCGGCGGCTGGAAGCCACCACTACGACACTTATTGCTCGGTCAATGCTAAGCCGTTTCTGGGATGGCTGTTCGTCGGTCATTCCTGCGATCCCGTTGCTTCAATGAATACAGGATACTCGGTCAGTTTCGTCCGCAGCATTCCACTGGCGACACTCACTTTCCGGACCTTCGGCACTGCTCGGCCAATCTCGGTGATGATGGACGTAATCTGGGCCTGGGTACCTTGGACCGGGATCACGGCAGCAATTTCTCCTGTTGGTTGATCGTGGTTCTGGCCAATGTGATCGTCATGGAAAGCCACCAGAACCTGCCTGCCGTTCTGCAGCAGACACTCGTACACGTAGATGTCCGCCGCTATCCGGAGCCGTCGGATCTGCTTGAGCCCGTCGAGTTTCCGGATGGTTAGATTGTATGTATGGGCGGCGGGCCACAGGTGTTTGAACGTGGCGGTGTACAAACCGTGGTGCGATAAGGTGGACACCGCAAACGCATGCTGTGCATCTACGGCCCAGCCCATCATCAGCTTCTGGGACCCCGCATCCAGGGCAGCCATGCAGATTTTCACGACCTGCGCCGCTTGGAGCCCGCGATACCACGCGTTGATCTCGTCGAACTCAGGATGACGCGGGTTCTTCAGGGTTTTGAGGTACTCCTTACTCTTCGACGGCGTGGGCCAAGCTTGCAGCGTCCAGTTCGGCAGGACCAGCGGTTCCATGAGCGGGAAACCGCTGTAGATTTCGGCGCTCCACACCTCTTTGTCCGGGCATCCCGCCTGTTTCAAAAGCTGCTTGCTGTTGGTGACGATTCCGTAGTTGGGCCAACGGGCGTCCAGAATATCGTAAGCATCGTGCATGCCGACGGTTGCCTTGCTGAACTGGTAGCTACGTTCGACGAAGCCCCGCATGTCGACAGGTATCTTCGGTAGGTAGTACTTGACGTAGGCTGCGGTCCGCGGGGCCATCTTGACGTCGTAAAACCCGTCGACATTCTTGAAGCCGATGCCGGAGAGGATGATCTTGACCTCGGGGCAGGCCGCGCGGGCGGCGCCGGCGAATTCACGCAGAAGCTGGCCGTATTCGTCCGCGGTCCCAGCCCAGAACAGTTCGTTGTAGTACTCGTTTCCTACTTGGTAGTGGAGAACCGGGAACAGCAGGCCGGGCATGTCGTTCCGGCCATCGCCGTCGTAACGCTCGACCAAGTTTCGCACATAGTCCCGAAAGTCTTTTCGATGTTCTGGTCTTTGGAGGTAATCGGCTCCTTTCAAGGCCAGCCACTTAGTGGGGCCCTTGAGATAGACGAATTCGAAATCATCCTTTGGGGCGGTGGCCCAGGGAGAGAAGAACCGCGCCGATACCATGATGTGTATGCCGTTCCGTTGCCACGTCTGGACCGCCCGGTCCAAATCCGACCAGTCGTAGGTGTGTATTCCATTCTTGGGCGGCCGCTTCTCGATGATGTTCCAATCTAACCTTGCGAGATTGACCCAACGGATCGCGACCTTCTCGCACACACCATCGACCAACTTGCGGTCACGAGCTCCCGGGCTGTGCACGAAGACGTAATCGACGCCAAATGGAGACTCCCGGCCCTCTTCGACGAATCGGTCGAATGACGCCTTGTCGCGAAAGCGAGGCGCGAAGGCTCTTGTTTGTGCGAAGACAACTCCAGCCGCCATAAGACAGACAAGACAGGCAGCCACCGCATAGGGAGCTTTCAGGATGCGAAACTTGCACGATTGTGACTCATTGCTGATTGATGCGACCATGATGGACCCTCCAAGAGGCTTGCTTCAGCTTCAACGACACAAAGCATGTCATTGCTTGAGATGTTTCTCCAGGAAGGCGAATGCTTCCTGCAATAACGGTTCGAGTTTGGGGCCGGCATGCGGGCAGTCCATCTCTCTGTAAACCAACCGTTCCGGCGCATCTCTGTAGTAGGGAAGCGCACGCTCATACAACGACTTGACATCCCGCGACAAAACAAGCGTATCCTTCGAGCCTGCACCAAAGAAAAACGGCACTGGGTGGAGCTTGTCGGCCCGGGCCATGGGGTCAATTCGCTGCAGCGTCTTCTTCTCTTCTTGTGATAGTTTCAATCCGAACTTGGAGCCGTACGCTATGTGGAACAAGAAGGCCGCCGGTTTATTGAGTCGTCCGCTGACGTCAACGAAATGCCCCGAGCTGCACACCGAAGCCCCGGCTGCCAAACGGTGGTCATAGGTGCAGGCGAGTATCGTCGCCATGCCGCCCGCCGAATGGCCGCCCATGCCGATCCTGTCAGGCAGCACGTATGGTTGCTTCTGGAGATAGTCCAGGACCGGCGTTATGTCTCTCGCGGTCGGTTCTATCTGCTCGATTATGATTGCCCGGCCAATGCTGTACGGTTTGGGAATCTTGACCGGTCTTTCTCCTCGTGTCCGCGGTTCGTAGGTCACACCGACAAATCCCTTGGCCGGCAGACCTTCAACGAACTTGGTGCACGATCGGAGAGTTCCCGGCGCGCCCGAAAGAAAAATGATCGCAGGCCGCGGTTTCGCGTCATTCTTTCTGCTTATCAGGACGGGGATTTTCCCGCGTCTCCCGTTTACATAGACCTTCTTCGTGACGACATCAGGTTTCCGCGGCGCTGTTCGCTTTTCAGCACATGTGCCCGAGCTGATGAGAACGGATTGTAGCAGTAGAGCCGCGCATGCCGTTTGTTTCAGAAGCATGATCATGTCCTGTTCAAGTCCGAGACCACTTGGCCAGCCACCAAGTCAGCTCCCCAAGAAAGGATACCGGGCAAAACGGCCCTTGGTTTCGGCAAATAGAAAACGGCCCTCCTTGACAGCCAAGGCTCCTTCGGCGACGCTCACCGGCACCGACCGTTGGAGATCGCGATTCAGCGTGTTTTTCGCGGGTCCGGCGAGAAGGCTGCACGCTAAAGCGTGAACTCCAACAGCTCGCGTCAGAAGACTGGATTACTACGCATGCCCGGAGAGGAAACGAAATCATGAGACACATCCCAATCTTGGGCGTCATCGTGCTTGCAGTGCTATTGACCGGATCAAAGCGGTCGTCCAATCCGTTCTTTGGTGAATGGGACACGCCGTTCGAGGTGCCGCCTTTTGATGAAATCAAATTGGAGCAATACAAGCCGGCTTTCGACGAGGGCATGAAACGACACAAGGAAGAGATCGAGGCGATCATCGGAAACGACTCCGCCCCGACGTTCGAGAATACTATCGAGGCGGTGGATCGTAGTGGTGCTCTGTTGGCTCGCGTCAGCCGAGTGTTCTTTGCGATGCGATCGTCGATGACCAACGACGACATCGAAGCTATCGCCAAGGACGTGGCACCGCGCCTCTCAAAACACAGTGATGAAATTCGTCTGAACGACGCGCTGTTTCGGAGAGTCCGAGCGGTGTATGAACAAAGGGCCAAACTCGATTTGACTCCGGAACAAGGTAAGTTGCTCGCAGAATCCCACAAGAGCTTCGTCCGCGGCGGTGCGAAACTGCCGCCGGACAAGAAGGACCGGCTCAAAGAGCTTAACGCCGAACTGTCGGTGCTTTCGCTGAAGTTCGGCGAAAACGTGCTGAAGGAAAACAACCGCTTCGAGCTGGTCATCGAGGACAAAGCCGATCTGGCCGGCCTGCCGTCCGCCGTCATTGCGGGGGCGGTCGAAGCGGCGACCGAGCGTGGCCACGAGGGAAAGTGGGTATTCACGCTGCACAAGCCCAGCATGATTCCGTTCCTGCAGTATTCCGAGCGGCGCGGGTTGCGCGAGAAGATCTACAAGGGCTACATTAACCGCGGCGACAACGATGACGAACTGGACAACAAGGAGACGCTAGCCAGGATGGCTACGCTGCGGATCGAGCGGGCCGGGCTGCTCGGGTACGAAACGCACGCTCACTACGTCCTGGAAGAGAACATGGCCAAGAAGCCGGAGAACGTCTACAAACTGCTCGACGAATTGTGGCAACCGGCATTGAAACGAGCCAAAGCGGAAGCCGCCGATATGCAGAAGATGATCGACGAAGAAGGAGGCGGCTTCAAGCTCGAATCATGGGATTGGTGGTACTATGCCGAGAGGGTCAAGAAGGCCAAGTACGACTTGGACGAGGAGATGCTCCGCCCGTACTTCAAGTTGGAGAATGTGTTGGCCGGCGCGTTCGAGGTGGCCTCGCGATTGTTCGGGCTTCAATTCGAGGAGCGGACCGATGTGCCAAAGTATCACGAAGATGTCAAGGTGTTCGAGGTGAAAGAGGCCGACGGCACCCACGTTGGCATTCTGTACGTGGACTACTTCCCCAGAGCCAGCAAACGCGGCGGTGCCTGGATGGGTGAATTCCGCGAACAGTCGATAGTGAACGGGGAAGATATCCGACCGGTCATCTACAACGTCGGCAACTTCTCGAAGCCGATGGCCGACAAACCGTCGCTGCTGTCGTTCGACGAGGTGAACACGCTGTTTCACGAATTCGGTCATGCGATGCACGGCCTGCTATCGAACTGCACCTACGAGAGCCTGGCGGGTACAAACGTCGCCAGGGATTTCGTCGAGTTGCCGTCACAGATCATGGAAAACTGGGCATCCGAACCGGAAGTGCTGAAAATGTACGCAAGGCACTACGAAACCGGCGAACCAATGCCGGATGGACTGATCGAGAAGATCGTCAAGGCTCGGCATTTTAATCAGGGGTTTGCCACGGTGGAATACCTGGCCGCCTCGTTCCTGGACATGGACTGGCACACGCTTGCCGAGGCGAAATCGAAAGCGGACGTACTGGAATTCGAAGACAAGTCGCTGGGCAAGATTGGCCTGATCCCCGAGATCATATCCAGGTACCGCAGCACGTACTTCCGGCACATCTTTGCCGGCGGATATTCGTCCGGCTACTACTCGTACATCTGGGCCCAGGTGCTGGACGCCGACGCATTTCAGGCGTTCAAGGAAACAGGTGATCTCTTCGACCGCAAGACGGCCAAGGCGTTCCGCGATAACATCCTGTCCCGCGGCGACACTGAAGACCCGATGACCCTATACAAACGGTTCCGCGGCAAGGAACCGAGCATCGAACCACTGTTGGAACGCAGAGGGCTCAAGTAGACTCAAGGGCCAGCGAGGGAGGTCGTCGCAGATCCCGTGCTTGCGCTGCGGGCTTTTGTTGCCCCGCGAGCGCATCAAGGCGGTCACTTCGTCGTCTCGTAGACCACGAGGCGGACCGGCCCGAACAAACCCGAGGGCACCATCTCGCGGTCGAAAGGTAGATATCGCTTGATGTAGGAGTTGCGTAACCAGCCCTTCTGCTCCAGGTCGGCGAGCCGGGCCGGATTGCCTGCCAACTCGTTGGCCGCCGTGTTCGTGACTTCAATCTCCAGAATATTCGGCCCGGACCGGATCGCATCGTCGACAGCCCAACGGAATGGCCTCCACGCGAGAGTGCCGAGATCCTTGCCATTCAGAACGACGCGTGCCGAGTACTTCACGTCCCCGAGGTCGAGCCAGAGATCTCCCTCTGCCTCGGCCAGACGACGAGAGACTGCAAATTCCTTCGCGTACTTCACCGTGCCCGAGTAACCCGGCTCGCCATATTCGGACCAGCTCTTGAGTGGACCTTGGAATTGTCTGCCGGCGATGGTAAGCCTCCAGTCGCCGTCGATGACCATGCTCTCAGAGGTTTCTTTCAGCATAGGCTGGACTTCTTTGGGCGCGGAAGACTCTGGGCCCAACACGATCGTTCGTGCCTCATACGGATCGAGTGTCAGCGGAAGGCGGACATGTTCACCGTCGCGACTCCATAAGGCCGGACGGCGCCTGCTGCCCGTGCTGGCATCCCAGTACTGCGGCGTGCCCGCGCCTTCCAGTAGCACGCTGAGATCCAGCGCGTCGGGGTTCTCGTTGAAGAGGAAGTAGACTTCGCCATCGGCGAGCCGGCGGTGGAAATACTTCACGGCGGGGTAGGAGGTGCCCGCCAGCGATCGCTCCAATATTAGATCTTGCTGCGGGAGAATTGACTGGAACAGAACCGACAACTCGGCCGCCGTCACCAGCGTGGCCCATGGCAGGCTGGTCGGACCGTTAGTGGCGTGGAGGAACGTCCGATCGGCAACCAGTTCGGGTAACCGCTCGACGAAGATAACCGTCCCACCCTGTTGGGTGAATTTCTCCAACTGCCCGAGCGCCGTCTGCGAAATCACTTTGACCGACGGAATGATTATGGTGCGATAGTGCTGACCGCTTCGATTCACCATCGCTGCCGCTTCAAGTTGCAGTCCCGACTGAAGGCTCTCCTCGTCCACGAAGTCGAAGTCGCGTTGGTGCTCCAACAACTCTTGCACAACCTCAAGTGCGACCGTGTTGGCTGTGAAGTCGCCCAGCCATCCACTGGTCGTCGGATAGTAGATCGCGATTGCGGCCGTCGGTTCGCCCACTGAGAGCAAATACGACAACCTATTGGCATAGGCGAAGAATTGCGTGAAGTGCGGCCACTGGGGACTGAGATTCAAGTCCGGGGGGCAGAAGTAGGGGCGGAATGTCTCACGCGAGGACAGGTAGGACATGGCTTGAAACATGTTGATTCCACGCGCGAAATGATGGTCCAGCACCCACTTCGCTTGTTCGACGGTCAGCCCACGCCCGTAGACAGCGAATCCCTCACTGAACGCCCGCGGGCGTCCCGATAGATGCGCGGCCGAGGAAGCGAGCTTGGCGTAGTCGGCGACTTTGTCCGGCCAGATCTGCCGCCAGATGGCATCCACGCCGGGCACCTGCACCGGTTGAAGACATTTGAAGAAGTCGCCGTTCAGGGCAAGGAGCGTCTGCATGCTTTCCTCGCCGCACAGGTGCATTAGGAATTCCACTCCGTGCTGCTCGCACCAATCCGCTTGCGGTTTGAAGAAGTTGTCGCGGTAACGGTCCGTCCACACGTCCCAGTAGTCCGCCCGGATGCGCCGGGCCTCTTCGGTGGGCGGCTTCATGAAGAGTTTTGGTAGATGTGGCCGCACGTCGTAGCCTTTTCGCTTCGCGAAATCGTCGAAGAACCCTGGCGTGTACGGGACTCCGGGAAAGGAGGGCTCGTCGCCCATGATCCCGAGGACCGTACGGCCAAACTCCTCGCCGAAACAGTCCCAATACTGCTCGTGAACGTCTTTCAAGAAATCATTCGTTGCGTTTCGGTCCAGGGCGTCGAACAGCGAATTGGCGCCGTCCTTGGCGAAACCTGGCGCATGGATGTAGCGCGTCGCCGAAGTGCGGTATTCCGGCTTTACCTCGACTTGGCCGCCGTCGTTCTTCCGGGCCACGAGAATCTGCATCCGCTGCCACGGCCGCTCCCGCGTCACCTTGCCCCCAATGAACCCGCTGGGGTAGCACCCCTCGTCCATCAGCCAAACTCGCAGGTCCAAACGACGCGATTCATGGACCGCGAAGCGCACACGCTCGAACCACGCCGGCGAGAGATACTCGAGGCCAGTCAGCCCGTTATAGGGCCAGATCATCACCGAGCCGACGCCACGCGATTTCAGATCGCTAAGATCTCGACGGATATTGGCCTCGGTCATCTCGCCGTTCCAGAACCACCAGACGATCAAGCTGTATTCGTTGGGGGGATTCTCAAAGCCGCGAGCCGCCTCCTCGACCGTCGGAACGATCAGCTTCTGCCAGGGAGGAGAAGTCTCTTGCGCGTTCACAATCGACGACCAGAGGCAGACAAAGATCGCCAACGCTGCCAAGTTCGGTAATACTCGCAATCTGCGTTGATAGTCGCTCATGTTTACCTCAGCATGTAAAGCGTTAATAAGGCATCTCTAATTCGCGAATGCTCGCGCCTCGGCCCGCGCCAAGCGGTCTATGTTAGCGGGGCCGAAAGGAGTGTCAATTCGCGCGCCGTGCTCTCGCTTCCCGCTGGGCATCCGAAATCCCAACGACCTTCTACATGGCCCATCGACGGCTGGTACAATAGGTCGCGTGCTGCATCTCCGGCAGGAGAGGCACCGCAGCATGTGTCAATTCGACCAATTCAAGTAGGTTATGCTTCAGCATATCGAACAGTGGGGCGGTATACTGAGAGGCGATATGCTGAAGCATAACCTACGCATTTCGCGCGACTTCTTCGACGGAGTGATATCGCAGTTTGGGGGAAATGTCATGTTCCGAATTTTGGCCGTTATCGTGTTGATGGGTTCGTCGCTGGCGGGGGCATCGGAGCGCGTGGTTTGGCAGATCGGCGAGCCGGACCGCAACTACCAGGAGTTTGCCGTCGCTGGCGACTGCGAATCGTACCGGGAGCATTTTCCAGCCCCGCGCCCCGTGTTTAACATCGGCGCCAGCGACCCGGCGCGCCACTGGCCCTTCATCCATCCGGGACCGGCGGACCCATGGGCCGGCAGCCGGGTGCATCCGCTTGCGATTCGGTTTTCGCTGCCCGAAGAGCCCCACGGCGTCTTTACGCTTCGCATTCAGTTGTGCGACGCGCACGGTCGTCAACCGCCGACGTATACCATCTCCATCGGGGAGCGTACGGGCCGTTTCCGGCTCAAGCCGGGCGGAGGCGACGACTCGCTGACTGATCCCGCGGCGGGCAAGCCGCAGAAGATCGAGCTGGCCTTGCCCGCGGACCTGTTTCGCAAAGGGGATAATCAGATCGTGCTAGCCTGCCAAAACGGGTCCTGGGTGCAGTACGACGCTCTTGCCCTACTGAACAACCCGGCCGGCAAAATGCCGCTTCCGGAAGTCCACTCCCTAACCGTCACGCCAACGATCTTCTTCTTTCGCGAAGACGACCAGTTGCGCCGCGTTGTGGAGGTGGGCGTCACGTTGACCGCTCCGGCTGCCGACGTGACGCTACGTGTGGAAGCCGCTGGGGAGAAATCCGAAATGACCGTCGACCAGTTGGACTCGTTCGTCTCGCTGTCACGCGAAGTCGGCGTACCCGATTCGGCCGAGCCGCTCGATGTGAAAGTGACGGCGACGGTCGATGGCCGGTCCAAGTCGACCACGGTGACCGTGCCGCCGCAACGGAAGTGGAAGATCTTCGTGGCCGCCAGCGCCCATACCGACATCGGCTACACTCACCTTCAGCCTGAATGCGCCGAGCGCAACAGCCAGAACATCGACACGGCCATCGAGCTGATCAAGCAGTATCCTGATTTCAAATGGAACTGCGAAGTGGCCTGGCAGGTGGAAAACTTCCTGGCCACGCGGGACGAGAATCAGATCGCGAGATTCCTTGAACTGGCTCGGCAACGCAAGATCGGCGTACAGGCCCTGTATGTGAACATCCTCACCGGGCTCTGTTCGCACGAGGAGTTTTGCCGTCAGACGTATCTCGCTCATCGCCTGCACCGCGAGCATGGCGTGCCGTACTCCTGCGCGATGATCAACGACGTGCCCACCTGCGTTGGCGCCACGCCGATGATGCTGGCGGGCGCGGGCATCCGCTACTTCAGTAACGGCATCAACAACACCCGGGGGTACACTTTCACCGAGATGTACGACAAGAGCCCGTGTTGGTGGGAGGGCCCCGATGGCAGCCGCGTTCTGATGGTGTTCATCAAGAGCATCGCGTACGCCTGGCGGTTCGGACTGCACGACGACCTGGAGACCGCCCGCAAACGAACCACGGCCATCATTCGCGAATACGAAGAGCGGGAGCACTACCCCTACGATGCCATCTTCGGCAACGGCGCGGTCAGCGACAATCGTTTGGTTGATCCGCGACTGCCTGTAGTGGCTAAGGAGTGGAACGATCGCTACGCGTTCCCCGAAATGATCCTGTGCGACAACGCCGAGTTCTTCGAGTACATCGAGGAGAATTACGGCGATCAGCTTCCGGTGGTGCGCGGCAGCGGGGGGACGTACTGGGAGGATGGCGCCGGTTCGTCGGCTCGCGAGACCGCCCTGTGTCGCAATGCCCACGAGTCGCTTGATTCGGCCGAGCGACTGCTGTCGCTGGCCTCTCGATTGGATAGCCGGCAGCAGTACCCCAGGCAGACCGTCGACGAAGCCTGGCGAAATGCAATGCTGTACGACGAGCACACGTGGGGATCGTCCTACTCGGTCCGAGAACCGGACCACGAGCAGGCCATCGGCCAATGGAAGATCAAGTCGCAATTCGCGGTGGACGCGGATCAGCAGAGCCGCCAGCTCTTGGAACAAGGCGCGAACGCACTTGCGTCGCTGGTGAACATCGAAGATCGCTCGCTGGTAGTGCTGAACACGGCAAGCTGGCCTCGGACCGACCTTCTGGAAGTTAGCCTGCCCGAGGGCACATCGGTGGTCGATCCATCATCGGCTTGCTGCAGGGTGGGAGAAACGACTTTGGCCATCGTGCGCGACGTGCCCTCGTGCGGGTATCGCGCGCTTCGCCTCGGGCCGAAGGCCGACGTGCCTACCGCTCAGCCGCTGGAAGGCACTCGGATCGAAAGTCGTTTCTATAGCCTCCAGTTCGACCCGACGACCGGCGCGATCACCAGCTTGATGGACGAAGAGCTTGACCGCGAGTTGGTCGACGGCAAAGCGTCTTACCAATTGAATCAGTACCTGTACGTCTCCGGCGGCGATGACAGCCGCATTGTCCGAGACCAGAGCCCCGATGCCGAACTGGTCATCCACAGCCCGGAGAAAGCGACGCTACGCGCGGTGAGCCTCGGCGAATTAGGCCAACGCATGATCATTGAGAGTTCGGCGGAAATGACGCCGGCAATCACCACGGAAGTGACCGTGTGGAACGATTTGAAACGTGTGGATATCAGCAACCGTCTGACCAAGACAAGAACGCATGACAAAGAGGCGGTCTATTTCGCGTATCCTTTTGCGGCAGACAAGCCGACGTTCCGCTACGAGGCCCCGCTGGTGATCCAGCGGCCCGACGAGCACATGCTGCCGGGCGCCTGTCTGGACTGGTTCACCGTGCAGCACTTCGTCCAGGTCGAGTCCTCAGATGCGGCGATCACGTGGTCCACGCCCGACGCCCCGCTGGTCTGCTTCCAAGACATCAATCGCGGCAAGTGGCAGACGGAGCTTCCGATCACGAACGGGCACTTGTACGCATACGTGATGAACAACTACTGGTTCACTAACTATCAGCCGGGCCAGGGAGGGGAATTAACGTTCCGCTTCTCGATCACCAGCGACGCGAAGGCCGACACCGTCGAGTCCGCGCGATTCGGCTGGGCCGCATCCAACCCGCTGATCGCGGTCAAGACCGATGCTCAACCGGATCGGCCCCTGCCTGCCGGTTCATCCAGCCTAATCGAGATCGACCAACCCAACGTGCTCTTGATCGGAATGAAACGGGCGGAGTCCGGCGAGGGCCTCTTGCTGCGGCTGTGGGAAGTCGCCGGCAAGCCGACCACCGCCCAGGTGCGGCTTCCTCAAGTAGCGTTTGAAGAGGCGACTGCCTGCAACCTCGTCGAGGTGCCGCAAGAGTCGTTGGAGGTCCGAAACGGAACAGTGAGTGTACCGATCCGCGCGTCCGGCGTGGCAACCGTCGTGCTGAAATAGACGAGAGCACAGCCGGTCCGAGCTATGACGGAGAATGCACGTCACTTGAATGGCAAGTAGTGTATTTGGTCTTCCCACTCGCCTTCTTCGCTGCACTCGGCCACGAGCAAGATGTCTTCGACGCAATCACCGATGGAGGCGAGATCGTCGACAATGAATACACCCGGCAGGTGTGAGCCGGCTGCCAAGCGATTCCGAACGTGATTCGGCATCGTACGGCCATCATGGGTCAGCAGGACGCGACCATTCTGGTCGGCCCATTCGAGAACCTCGTCGTCATCCGCTCCAAGCAGCCCAACGTCCTGTACGCGGACTAGGTCGAGGTCGCTCTTCCGCAGGAAGAGGCCTCGCACGATTCGGCCGTTGAAGTCTTCGTCGGAAAGAAACCGAATCATGTCATTCCGCCTTCGCCGAACGTCTGGCGAGGAGTCGAGCACGAATTCCCGCGGGATCGTGCCGTTCTTCTATTTCGTCCCGGATCCTTGCGGCGTCGTGTTCGGCTTCAGCCAGATAGGCGTCGACTTCGGGCCGGTGGTGCAAGTAGTAGTTGACGACGGCATACACATCTTCGATGGACAGCACGTCGTAGTCCTGAGCGATCTGCTCGGGCGTCGATCCAGCAAGGAACGCTCGGACAACGCGTTCGAGTGGAATCCTGGTACCCGATATGCGGACCACGCGATCGTTTGCATCATAGAGAGGCGGCGGATCGGCCTGTACTCTCAAATTCACCTTATGGCTCCCTCTACACCTGTTTCGCGGGACACTCAAACTTCACATTGATTATACTACGTGAGCGGCTTGCTGCGAAGCTGAACAAGTCCTGAGATTCCTCGACCGGCTTCGCAAGCGTTGAGCCTCAAGCGGAAGGAACGACACATGAGACACGCGTGGCACAAGTGGGCTTTCGCAGTATTGCTGGTTGGATTCAGTGGATGGTTGGGAGCGGCGGAGATCGTTGACACGCCCCAGCAGTACGTGATCACGAAGCCGGACAAGCCGATCTCCATTGACGGCAAGCTGGACGAGTGGGACATGGCCGACACGCCCTACGTGATCAGCCCCACAGCCAAGGGGCCCATGACGAGCCTCCATGGCAACGATCCGACCAGCCCACTGAAGGGTGACAGTGACCTAAGCGGCAAAGCGGCTCTGGCCTGGGACGACGAGTATCTGTACGTGGCCGGCCAGATGATTGACGACCACTTGCGGGGCGTGAAGCCGGACAGTTACGGGAACCAGGGGCCGGCGGGCTGGGGCTGCGACAGCTTGATGGTGTCGGTGGCTTCGTTCCGCCAGCCGATGAAGTCGAATTCGCCGTTCTCGGCCACGCCTTTTCTGGGCCTGCGTTACGCGCCAATGGGCCAGAATCCTCGCGGCAAGCTGTTGGACATTCGCCCGGATCTGCTCGACAAGCGTGACCTGTACTGGGTGCTGACCGAACACAGCAAATGGGCGGTTGCGGAAACGCCCAACGGATACAACGTCGAAGCGGCCGTCCCCTGGAAAGACCTGGAGTACGTGGCCCGGCCAGGCGAGCGGTTGTTTATCTCGTTCCTGGCGGCCGACATCGACCCGGACGAGGCATTGAACCAAGTGGGCTGGGGGTTCACTGGCGTACCGAAAGACGAGCCAACGTTCCGCCTGGCGAGCCGCCGCGACATGCTGGGGACGCTGACCGTCTCGGCCGACGAGGTACCGGCCAACGAGCCGTGGGCCGTTCGCGCCGAGTTGGACGCCCTGGATGGAATCTGCCGTATCGAGTCGATCCGTGTGGTCGACAGCAGCAACCAGACCGTGGCCGCCAAGCCTGTCGGTCTGGACGTGCCACAGGGAAAGACGGGCAACGCGGTTGTGGAATTCGCCGCTGGCACGGTCAGCAAACCCGGCCGCTACACCATCCAGGAGTTGGCGTCCCCGGTCGGCGAGGCGGCAGTCGTGATCGCCACCGTGCCGGTGACGATCGTCGAACCAAAGCCGGCGCCGCCACTGGTACGGAACCTGCCGGGCGAGATCCACCACATGCCGCCCGGGCGTGTGTCGCACAACGCCTACGCCGCTCATCGAAACGGTTGGTACAAGCACGGGTTCATTAAGGGCAAGGAGGACTACGTTCCCTACATCCGCAAATGGTGCGAGCCGTCGCTGAAAAGTTCGACCCAGCAGCAGATCAAAACAAACAGCCCCTATGCGTACAGGGACGCGTTCCGGTGTATGGCCCTGTACCGGATCACCGGCGACAAGGAGTATGTGGACCTTGCCCGCCAAGTCATGGACATCACCCTGGATCAGCTCATGGAACGTCACGGCTGGTTCAAGTTCACCGCCGCGGCGATGTACCGCTACATGACGTGGATGAAGGACCCGCAAGAAAATCCCTTCGCCCCCAAAGACGCCGAGCGGCGATATCGCGAAGGTTTGTACAAGGTGGCCGCCCAGCCCGCCAAGGAGTTGTTGGCCGAGAGCGGCACGCACAACCGCGTTTGGCATCGATATGCCGTGCTGAAGGCGGCCCGTTTGGTGGCCGAAGAAGACGGCAAACCGGTCGATCCTCGCGTGGTCGATTACGTCGATCACCACGATAAGCTGATCGGCGTGGTGGGCGACAGCGACGACGCCTCGCCAGGTTACCACTGGGTATTCTTCGACGCGGCCGTCGCCATCTACTGTCACACGGGTGACTGGGACGCCTTCCTGAAACACCCTGGCTACATGAAGACGATGCGCCGCTACGTCGAAATGGTCAGCCCCAGCGGCGCGGTGCCGCAGTTTGCCTCCTGCTCAGGCTGGCACGAGGTCGGTATGAGTATGTGGGTCTATGAGTGGATCAGCAAGCTGTCGCGCGAAGGGCGGTTCCGCTGGACCAGCCACCGCATTGCCGAGTACTACTACAACCATTTGGACCATCACGCCAATCAGTACCACATCCCGTTCGACACGGCGATCGACAACTTTGTTATGGCCTACCTGATGGCCGACGACAGCGTCGCCCCGACGCCGCCGCCTTCGGCCAGCCGCGTGACGTGGCGGCATCCGCTTGCGCAAGTGTCGCTCGAACGACGTCGGGCTCGTCCGGGCACGAGTCCCAGGGAGATGGACGCCGCGCACTGGATCCCCGACAAGGTTGTGCTGTCTAGCGGTACGAAAGCCCAGAACATGTGGGGCCTTGTCGAGTTGCTGCCGATCGCTGGCCATGGCGGCGAAGTCCCGGGCAACATCATCGCACTGACGATCCACGACGCGGCTCTGTTGTCGGGCCAGGGCTATTACGAAAACGTCCCCAACTTCCAGAACCTGCTGTGGATCGAGGACTTGGACGGTTTGGCGTCCGACCCGCGACCGATGACCACCGAAGTACCAATCTTTGTGGACGATCCCGCATTCACCTTCGTGCGGATCGTCACCACGCCCTACCAGCACTTACCGGTCACCTACACGCGCGACATCTTGTTCTACAAGAACGGATTCATGGTCGTGAAGGACCGGGCAAAATTCGAGACCACCATGAAAGTGCGACTCGGGCCGTGCATCCAAACCCGCTCGCTTGGGCCCGAATGCGGCCCGAACTGGTTTAACGCGTACTACAACGAGTTGTATTACACCGGTTTAGGATTGGGCCGCGGCGTGCAGTCGATCAAGAATCCCGCCTGGGACTTGATGGTGTATTTCGCGCCACGCGACGACCGCAAGCACACGGTCGTGGATCGGTACCTGGAAAACCCCTACCGCGGTTCACCCGTCCAACTGCGCCAGACCTGGAGCGGCATGGCCCGGGCCGGTCAGGAGATCACCTTTACGACCCTCTTGTTGCCACACACACCGACCATTCGCCCATCAGAGCTGATCGAACCACCGGCCGACAGCAAAGATCCGAAGCGGATCGAGGTGGCCACCGACAATGATGACCTGACCGTGGTGAAGCTCGTCAGCGAGATGGATCCGAGCAATAAGATCCGCTACGAGACTTGGGTCATGCTGAACGACACCGGCAAGGCGGCCGAAGCCGGCCCGCTGGCCAGCGACGCGCGGGTGGCGATCGTGGGTCTGAACTACAACGGCGAGGTCTGGCAGGAAGCGATAGTCGAGGGTACAACACTCCGCTTCCGCGGCAGCGACGACTCGGCCAAGGCCCGCAAGCACTCGGTCAAGCCGCTGGAGATGCCTAAGGAGTTCAGGGAATGGAGGCGACCATGAGATATGCCGTCTTTGTTCAATACGTCACGGCCGGGCTGCTACTCGCGGTCCCGGCCCATGCCTACCAGCCGCCAACGCCCGGTTCGCCGGTGAGTTTGACGGACTGGCGATGGTTGGCCCGGCCGTCGGTTGGCCAACGCCATGTGATCTCTGACGCGTGGGCCAAGGAGAAATTGCCGGCCACCGAGGGTGGCTATCTCGTGCTGGATACTGTCGGCCCTGGCGTGTTGGACCACATCTGGATCACGAAGAGTTCCGCTCGGTTAACCGTCTGGGTCGACGGCAAGCCCTTCTGGTCCGGCTCGCTCGGCGACGCGGACCAGAAGGGCGACGCGTTGGGAATCATCCCCAAACCGCTGGTCTTCGCAGCCGCGGGCCAGTGCAATTGGCTGGCCCCGGTCGGTTTTGCGAGTTCGCTGCGCATCGTCTGCGACCAGCCGAAGTTGGAACGGTACGTCAGCTACCGAACGCTCCCGGCCGGCACGCCGGTGGCGGTGGCCGACGCGGACCCGAACGGATCGTACGCCAAAGGCCTCGTCGAGGCAGCCGCAGTCTGGAAAAGGAGCGGATTCGGCTTGCACGACAATCTCCGCGAACCAAACCGCGAAGTCCGGCAAAACTTTGTGCTGTCAGTGCGCCAACACGCAACCGCCCTGGACATATCGGGCAGCGGCGAGGTGATCGCGTTGGAGTTCCACATCAATCCAGCTCTGGTGGGAACTCTGCGTGAAGTGCTGGTCGAGGCATACTACGATGGCCAGACGGCCCCGGCTTTGCGGTTGCCGATCACTGACCTAGTCGGCGTGCCCCATCCGTGGCCCGAGGGGCGCTGGGATGCCTTCAACGGCGACGTGGCCGCTGGCATCCGGTATCCGTGGCACATTCGCGAGCCGCGGTTCTACTATCCCGAAGTCACGTTCCATTTGAATCTCCCGATGCCGTTCGCGCGCCGTCTGCGAATCGAACTGGTTAACCGTTCCGAGACGACCCGATTCGCCGGATTCACGCGGGCGATCGTCGCGCCGCTGGGCATCGACCAAGCCAACCAAGCCGGCCGGCTATGCGGCACGCGGACGCTGAGACCGGTCACGGCCGGCTTCGATCCGCAGCCGCTGATCGAGGTACCGGGATCTGGACGGCTGGTTGGGTTGTCGTTGTTCATGACTGGCAACGACCGGTGGCCGAAGGCGGTTCACAATGGCACGGTCGCCGCGACGCTGGACGGGCGGACGATCGCCGGCCACGGCTTGGTGCCGTTGTGGCTGCACGGGATCTATGGCGGATACTCGGCCGGGGCCATTTGGAACCATCCGCGGCTGGAGGACGGTTTCGTCGGGTGCACGCGACACTTCCTGACAGACCCGTTGCCGTTCGAACGAACGGCCATCGTCGGCTACACTCCCGGCGTCGACGCGGCCGGCGCGCCCAAACAAGCTGCCGCTGTGGCCCTTTGGTACCGTTACGATCGCGAGCCGTACGCCGCACCGCCCTTGACCGATCACGCGGAACCGCTGCCCCACACCAACTACCCGGCCCTCCGCCCGGCGCGGCTCGGGCCCGAAAAGCAGGAATCTCGCGTGGGCTGGTGGTCCGAGGCGGAGAACCTGTTGCCGATGGCCGCAGCCCACGGCGTGGAAGTCCGGGCGGTGGAAGACGTGGCGCACAACTATCATCCCAGCGGCGGACGATACCTGTTGATGGTCGCCAAGCAGGCGGGCAACTACGTCGACTGCACGGTCCGGATGCCGCAGTCCCGGTACGTGGCCGTGGGCTGGAACGTCCTGTGGGGTCCGAACCGCGGCACGTACGAGATTGATCTCTTGAATCTCGCCGAAAGCAAGTCTCCGCCGCAGTTCCCGCAAGGGTTGGATTTCTTCGCGGGTCGGGCGATCGGCTCGGTGCCGATGAAGGCCCCTATCTCGCTGGGCCAGTCGCTAGGCCTGCGTCGCGACCCTGGCACAGAGTTCACGCCGCCGTTGCTGAACCCAGCCCCCGACGGCCGAGCGGTGTTACGCTTCATCTGCCAGACAAAACCGATGGACAGCAACACCTACTTGCTGAAGCTGGACCAATTGAGATTGGACATGCCGCCGCCGACCGATCCAGGCTGGCACGAATTCGAGGACATACCCGCGCCCATCACCACCGACCAGATGACCGCCCGACTGCCCAAGTACGGCCGGTTCGACTGGTCCGGCTGGGGCGCGATCCTATTCAGCGGTCGGCCCGGCGGCAAGGCCGTTGTGCGCACAAAGGTAGCCGTTGCTTCGATCACGGCTCCTAAGCTGCATCTACACGGCTCATTGGCACCCGGACAGGGCGCATGGCAAGTCCGCGTGAACGGTGGCGAAGTCGTGACCTTGACGCCGGGTAAGAGTCCCGACGATGTGATCGAGTGGACTGTGCCCCTGGACAATCTGAGCCTCCCGGGCTGGATCGAGTTGGAGATCATCTGCACGGCGCCGGGTAAGAAAGCCCAGCGCCAACACCAAGCTCCAGACGCGGAACTGGTCTTGGACGCCTGGACGGTGCAATAAGACGGGCGGCTAAATCGAGAAGGCGTCGAGAGTCGTTCTGTTCTTGGGGCTACTCCGGAATTCTGCCGCGGTGCTCCTGGGATTGCCTGCTGACAGCCGCGTCTCGACGGCGTACAATAAATCGAGTGGAGACATGCGATTCGGACGGAGTAGACCTATGACGGTACGGCAGGCGCGTTACAGCAAGGAAGACCATGCCCGACGGGGCACGGCGATGTACGAAGAGCAGGTTCGTCCTTTGGTCGAAGCCGGGAATCACGGCAGAATCGTTGCCATCGACGTCGACGGAGGTGAGTTCGAAGTCGGGGACGACACCTTGACGGCCGCGGATCAACTGTTGGCCCGCTGTCCCGACGCGCAGATCTGGTTCGTACGAATCGGCCACCGGGGGGTTCATCGATTTGGCATTCAGCGACCGAAGGAGGCCACATGATCGCCGGGACCGTCAATGCCAATCTTGAGGCGACGGTGCCGTTGGTGGTTGTCGGCACACGTTCACGCCGGCAGCAGGTTGAGGCGGTGATCGACACCGGCTTCACTGGGTATCTGACCTTGCCGCCATCGATTATTGCCACATTGCAGTTGACTTGGTTGGGCCGCGAGCAGGGCATCCTGGCTGACGGCAGCGTGGACAACTTCGACGTGTACCGCGGGGCGGTGATTTGGGATGGCCAGCCACGTGCCATCGAGGTCGAAGCGGTGAACGCCGAGCCGCTTGTAGGAATGACACTACTGGAACGTCATTCGCTCCGTATCGACGTCGTCAGCGGCGGTACCGTGAGCATCAATTCCTTGCCCTAAACCACAGGCCATGGAACGGACCAAGCTTCTGTCGAACTTGATTTCGCGGAGCACTTGCGCGCGCTTGGGCACGTATATCGTATCGGCTGAACGCATGCGCCGGCGCGCAAACGGCGTCGGAAGCACCGAGGTATTCCGCTGCAGACACTAATAGCGAGTAGCGCGATGTATCCACCCACCAACAAACGCAACAACATTCTTCCCATCTTCGCGGGTCTGCCTTTGCTTCTCTTTGATCGCGTGGGTTTTCTGCTGATTGCGATGCTCCTGGCCGCGTCGGGGTACGCGGATGACGTCGAGCGTTTTGTTGGCGGGAGAAGTCGGAAGATGTTCGATCGCGGGACGCTCGTCCGTGACTGGGAAGTTGTCTCGTTGCCCGACATTCCGAAAGCCCGCAAGACAGAAGCTGTTCCCGCCATTCGCGATCGACAATACAAACTGACCGGCGAGGCGCGACCGCCGGTGCCAGCCGTACGCTGTTCGGCAGGCGAACCGGTGTTCGAGCTTGACTTCGGCGCGCTCGATATCGGCTGCTATGTCGTGCGAGTGATCGCCATGGTTCGGACAGAGGATCTGGAGCAGTATCGAAAACCGGTGTACGTGGACTTGCGTGTCAACGACAAGGTCGGCGGCGGAATCTCGCGGTATCGCCACCGCGTTCCTTATTGGGACGATTTCTATTGCGTTACCGATCTGTACTTCAATGCAGACGAGCGACGGTCATACCACGGAACGCTGACCGTTGGCGAAGGGAGTATCGCTGATCTCTATGTGTACAACGTCGAGCTTCACGACTGCCTGCGAGGTCTGGCCGGGCGGCCGGCCAAGACGCGGCCCGGATTCTTCACGCTCCAGGAGCGCGAGCAACTTCGTGCCACCGCCAAACGCAGCGATGTCGTCGAACAAGTCCGCAAGGAGGTTGCATTGGACAGTTATCTCGCCTCCGATGCTCCTGCACTCGCGCCCACAGAGCGCCGCCAAAGGGACGAACTGTTATGGCGCGCCGTGCCGCCGATAAACGTCCAGTACATCGCCGAATACGACGAGAGTTTTCTTTCTCGCACGATGCGTCCCGGCGAGCTCGGCGCGAAGGAGGCCGAAGAGACGTACGGTTCCTGGCAGCTTCCAACACACTTCGGGAGGATGTGGTACACGCCGTTCGAGCTTAAGAACTCGAAGCTCGCCCTCACCTACGCGCTGGAAGATCTGCTTGAGCACCGTCCCTTGCCGGATCCCTACCCACTGAAGGACGATGGAGGCGGAGTGTGGTTCCCGCAATGCGGAGACATGCCACATGCGGAACATTGGATGCCGATTGCGGCACAGCTTGGGCTGTGGTCCGAAGGTGCGCGGCTTCCCTTGGCCCCGTATCACGGTGGAGATTACGTTCACCGGCTGCCTTATCTCTATCATGCGATAGCAGACACTCGCGCGGCTCGGGACGCAGCGTTCCTCTTGGCTCGATGGAGCTACCTCTACCCGGCTCAGACCGATGCGCAACTTCTCGGCTTTGCCGTCGTTGCTCCGGCCACCATGTACAATCGCGATATGCGTCTCGTGCAACGACGCTTTGGCTACCAGCGTCTGACGAATCTCCGGTCGGGCTTGCTGTATTCCTACGACTTCCTGTTCGACTACATCCGCGGCAACCAAGAACTCGCTCAAGCGGTCGGCCGGTACGTCCCTTGGGTTCGAACCGACGAGGATCTTCGACGCTTGATCGAGACTCGCCTGGTCCAATACTCCGCAAAGCAGGTGTTACACTGGCACCGCTGGAACGACAAAGGCACTCCGACCATGTTGATGCAGTCGATCGCCGTCCAGCAGGATCCGGAGATCACGCGTCCGTGGATCGAGCAGTTGTGGAACGAGACGTGGATCTACCCCTATCCTTCCGCGGGCTTGCCGGACTACATCTCGACGACCACTCAGCGGGACGGATCCACAACCATCGGGTCGGTGTTCTACACGATGGGCGGCTCGCCATTTAGGGATCTGGCCGACTGGACGGCCAAATACGTGGCTAACGGCGGTGATTCGAAATACGATTTGACGGATTTCGACCGCTATCGCAAGCTCGTCGACGCTTGCTTCTTTCCCTTGGAGGCGACGGTGGCCGGCGGCTACCCAATGACGATCGGAGACGTGGGTGGACCCGCGAAGCCGCGGATTTTGAGCTACATGGAAAACTTCGATCAGGAGATCCGCGCTGGTTGGCGTTGGTCCGGCGATCCACGTCTTGCCTGGTTGCTAGTCCACTATTACGGCCGACGCGCCGAAACGGATCGCGAGTGGGCCGACGTGGAGAAGGCAGCCGGGCGACAGGCCCGAGACCCGATGCTCAGCCAGACTTCGCGAGTCCTGACGAACTGGGCCGGCATCCAGGAGAGCGGTCAGGAGAGCGATGACTTCCGCTTCAAACGGACAGCCTACCTGCGAGTCGGCACCGGCCACGGCCATTCGCACGGCGACACGCTCGATCTGCAGATCATGGCACATGGCGTGCGCATGCTGAACGACCTGGGGCATCGCGGCAGCTACGCACAGCCCAGTCCGGGATCGACCATCACCCACAATGTTGTCGAGGTGAACGGCGACGGTGGTCGTGGCGGTATCTGGCAGGGCCATGCATGGATCAGCACCTTTGCGCCCGCCGACGGGGCGCAATACATGCACGGCATCGCGATTCCGCCGCCAGGCAAGGGGCAGTCTCGCGACCGGGTCGTTGCCCTGATCGACGTGGATCCGGGGCGTCCGGCAACGAAGGCCCCATCGCAGCCGCTGTACACACATACAACAAAACACGACCCTGACATCGTCACACCCAGCAGTTATGTTTTTGACGTTCAACGCGTCGTTGGAGGGTCGCGACATACTTTCTGCTTTCATGGGACAATCAGCGATGGCTTTGACGTGAACATCCAAGACCGAACGCCGAAGATCGAAGGCGACGAAGTTGGCTACCTGCGGAAGTTCCTCCGCGGAGACGATCTTCGTTACGTCGGAGAAGCCCCGGACGCGGTATTGGCAACGTGGCGTTTGCGCCGTGCCGAGGAGATCATCGAAGCCACGGACCGTTACGACGCACCGCTAACGCTTAGACAGAAGAACGCCGAAAAACAGATGCTCGGCCCCGATTACGACTCGAATGCCCCACGGAAGTTCACGCGCCTGCACTTGTTCGGCCGTGAAGGCGAGCGCCTGATGGTCGGCCACATCACTCCGCTGCCAGAAAGAGTTCAGGGTACATGGCCGTATCTCATGATCCAACGTAACGGCGAGGAACTTCAGTCGGTGTACCCGGCGATCATCGAGCCGTACGCCGGGGAGCCGTTCATCGTTTCGGCTCGCGAATTGGCGACTGGCAGCAACGAACGCGATGCGATGCGTCCTGTCGCGATCGAAGTGAAGACGGTAAACGGCCACACCGACATTTGCGTAAGCGACCCGATGGCGCAAACTCGCCGCATAGGCGACATCACCGTCGCCGCGAAATTCGCCTACGTATCGAGTGATGAGCGTGGGCTGCGAATGGCGCACCTTGTGGAAGGCACGCGATTGGCGACCAAATGGGGCGTGTTGACGGTGGCGAAGCCGGAGGCAGTTGCCCGAGTCGTCAAGGTCGATTTCTGGAGACGCAAACTTTGGCTGGACTCCACACTGCCGGACGGCGTTGTAGGCCATCAATTGGAGATCGGCAATGCAGAACACCGGACGGCGTTCGGCGTCGCGGCTCACGAGCTAATCGATGGACGATCGGTAATCACGTTCGCGAAGGCGGCGGATTTGAGCTACGCACACGTAAAGTCCGTTGACCTGGAGAAGAACCGCGTTGCCGTGAACGTCGGTCCATTGGAAGGCCAGTACCCCGGAATGAACGCGGGATTGACCATCACAAATGACGACCTCTCGAAAGCGTGGAAGTGTCGCGTCTTGGGACGACAGGGTGATGCCGGCTACGTGTACGAATTGATCGGAACGCTGAACGCGGACGACTTCACTCCGGGAGATGTCCTTCGTCTCTGGGAGTACGGCGTTGGCGACCAGGTCCGTCTGCCAGCCTCGGCGGTTGTCAGACGCGAGGGGGACGGTAGCTTCCGCGTCGAATCGCTGTTCGACGCCAAATGGATACCCACGAATGATGCCCAAGTCAACGAACTGCCAAGGTAAACCGTGGGTTCGTGTTGAATTGGCTGTGTGACGAAAGCTCGTTTAACCCGAAGCCGAAGGCGATGGCGGGTGCCGCGAGTGGACCATCCATGGCATTCGCCGCCATCGCCATCGGCTTCGGGTTAAACGGCATATTGCAGAACGAAGGTGGCGGACCAATGAAGAAGCTACAGCAAGCGGCAAACGTGCTGTTCCCAGTGTTTGTGATTTCGGCAACGCTGCTCAGCCATGGAAACATCCGTGGGGCGGAGGCGTTGAAACGTCGGGCATCCTATGATGTGGTCGTCGATCGCAACGTGATGGTGCCGATGCGCGACGGGGCGAAACTGGCGACGGACTTGCACTTTCCTGCCTCGGGCGGCAAACGGTTGCCGGCGGTGCTGATGCGAACGCCGTACGGCAAGACGTCATGGGGGCCTGACAAGGTACGGTTCTTTGCCCAGCACGGCTATATTTCCGTCGTGCAGGACTGCCGAGGACGTGGCGGGTCGGAAGGGACGTTCTTTCCCTTTCGGGACGATCCGAAGGACGGATACGATACGATTGCCTGGCTTGCCGAACATCCGGCCTCGAACGGCAAGGTTGCTATGCACAGCGTTTCCTACATGGCTTGGGTGCAATACCACGCGGCAACCCAAAATCCGCCGGCGCTGGTGACCATGATTCCCCACCAAGGTCCGATCAACGCTTATCACTACAGCCTGCGGTGCGGGGGAGCTCTGCATCTGGGTCTGCTGCGATGGATATTGAGCGTCGCGGCGAGCAGCCAGCAAGCTCGGCGGGATCCGGCGGCGGCCGGAGAGGTTCGAGCGATGATGGGTAGTCGGAGCTTTCTTGAGTGGGCTGATCGGATACCGTGGGAGCGCGGGAAGACGCCGCTGGCCAAACTGCCCGCGTACGAGGATGCGGCGTTTCAGCTCTACTTCGAGAACTACGAGTACAACGACTTCTGGCGACAGCCCGGCTTCGGCATGGACGAGCATTTCGATTCGTTCCCCGATATGCCAATTCTCTGGGTCACAAGTTGGTTCGACTGGTATCCGCGAACGATCAGTGACGGTTATCAGAAGATGGTCGGAATGGGGCGAGGAAACCAACACTTGTTGATCGGCCCTTGGACACACAACAACTTCCGTACGACCGTCGGGGACGTGAACTTTGGCAACGAGGGCGGCCGAATATCGAGCTACCAGGACTTTCTGCAGATGGAACTGGCGTGGTTCGATCGTTGGATGAAGGGCGACCGCTCGATTGACCTCGGCCCGCCGGTCAAGTTCTTCATGATGGGTGGCGGCGATGGGCGGCGTGCATCAAACGGGCGGCTGAACCACGGCGGCAGGTGGATTGAAACCGATGCTTGGCCGCCGAAAGCCACGACGCCCATCCAGTTCTATCTGCAACGGGACAAATCGCTCGGCCAGAAAAAGCCCGAGGATCGCTCGGCGGCGACCAGCTACACTTACGATCCTAAGAACACGGTATCCAGCAACGGTCGCTGTATCATCGCCTACGGGCCGGCGGCCAAGTCCGGATTTGCCGGCATGGGACCGCGAGACCAAATCGACCTGGAGACGCTCCCGCGGCACGGTTATCCGGGCAAGCCGATCATCGAGCGTCCCGACGTATTGGTGTTCCAAACGCAGCCCTTGGAACACGACGTCTCGATCGCGGGCAACATCAACGTGGCATTGTGGGTCTCGTCCGACGCGCCGGACACGGACTTCTACGTGAAACTCGTGGACGTGTACCCGGCCAGCGAGGACTACCCAAGCGGCTACGGATTCCCCGTTTCCGAAGGAATCCTGCGGGCGCGTTATCGCGATGGCTTCGAGAAATCGACGCCCATGAAGCCGGATGAGATTTGTCGATTAGATTTTCCCTTGCAGCCTGCTGCAAACCGGTTCGCCGCCGGGCATCGCATTCAGATCTATATTTGCAGCAGCAATTTCCCCAACTTCGACATCAACCGTAATACCGGCGACCCCAACGACCGCCGCAGTCGGATCGCCAGAAACACGGTCTATCACGACGCCGACCATCCTTCGGCAATCACGCTGCCGCTGTACTCGATCGGCCAATCAGATTGATGAAGAGGCTTTTGCAGAGTACTTCTGATAGGGCATCTTCTATCCAGCCAGACCTCGACTTATGCTGTTTGGATGGAGTAATCAAAGATGACACGTATTTCCCACACCTTGAAATGGAGAATTTGATGATGAAACGATTGCTCAGGGTGCTTGCGACGGTTGTTGGACTACTTGTACTTTCGCTGCCGTCGCAGGCCCAGTTGCGTCACGAGATTCACTTCCCGGACGTGCCGGGCTACAAGACGCTGAAGTGCGACTTCCATATGCACACGGTTTTTTCCGACGGTACGGTGTGGCCTACGGTTCGCGTGGACGAAGCGTGGCAACAGGGCTTGGACGCCATTACGTTGACAGATCACATCGAGTATCAGCCCCACAAGGACGATTTACCAACGAATCACAACCGGCCATTCGATTTGGCCGCTGGTCGAGCCCGGCAAAAGAACCTTTTGTTTCCAAGGGCAGCCGAAATCACGCGCGACACACCGCCTGGGCATTTCAACACGCTCTTCTTGAAAGACGCCAATCCACTGGACACGGCCGATTTCCTCGAAGCCGTGAAGCAGGCCAACGAGCAAGACGCATTCGTATTCTGGAACCATCAAGCATGGAAAGGACCAGAGCTTGGCAAGTGGATGGACGTGCACACGCAAATGTACGACAACAAGTGGCTGCACGGGATGGAGGTCTGCAACGGCCAAACGTATTACCCCGACGCTCACCGTTGGTGTCTCGAAAAGGGATTGACGATGATGGGCACTTCGGACATTCACGGACCTGACCAAAGGAAGAGCAACGACCCGGAAGATCACCGTACCATGACATTGGTGTTCGCCAAGGAGCGAACGCTGGATTCGCTGAAGGAAGCGTTGGTCGAAGGGCGGACGGTGGTGTGGTACATGGAGCAACTGATCGGCCGACGCGAGTTCATCGAGCCGCTGTTTGTCCAGTGCATTCGCGTGGCGAAACCGCATTTGCGATCCAGCAACGCAGTTTGGGTGGCCATCGAGAATGTCTGTGACCTCGACGTTCACTTAGAGCGAACCGGTAGCGTTGGGCCGGCCGAACTGGAGCTGCCGGCGCGCACCACGTACCTGCTGAACATCCGTACGAAACGCCCCGCGGACCCGATCGAAATGGCATACACAGCGACCAACCTCCTGATCGCACCCGAGCAGGGACTACCTGTCACGCTGCGAATTCCGGGGGAGTAGACCGACGTGTTCTAGCACCGCGACAAAGTGAGGTGGGCCATGTTTCGCAAGATCGGCGAGGCGATTCAGTTGCTGGGGGCACACTTTCCACTCTTTGCAGCGATTGTCCTGACCATCTGGCTGCCGGCGAACGCCCTTCTCTGCCACTTGACGTACAACGTTTGGGCTGACGACGAGGGACTGGCCGTCATGCGGGCCGCCATGTGGATCGAAGGCATTTTTGGGCCAATCTACCTCGGGGCGCTGATGTACGCTCTTAGTGAGATCAAGCAGAAACGGCCTGTAGGGTACGCGAAGGCCATGGAAGCCGGTTTCCGCAATTGGGGAAGGTTGTTCGTGGCGAATTTCGTTGCCGGCCTGATCATCGTGGTCGGGCTGATCGCACTGGTAATTCCCGGAATTTACCTCTCGCTTCGTTATGCCCTATTGGATTCGGTGGTAATCCTCGAGGGAGCCGATGCAGGCGAGGCCAGACGACGAAGTGGCGAACTTACGAAGGGAATCATGCTGAAGATCATGGGGACGTGGCTGGTCTGTTATGTGGCGATCTTGTTCTGTACCGTCGCGATTTATGTGCCGATTGGTGTTGCCCAGGAAATGGGAGCTCTCGGGGACACGGCCTCGATGATCGTCGAGGTGTGTGTGGATTGTGTGGCAGACGTGATGTTTCTGGTCGTGCCCATCGCCATGTTTCTGTATTACTGGGAAAAACGCGAGCAGGAGTCTGGTAGCGAGAAGCTGACGGGCAAAGACGTGTACGAATCTGAAGGATCGTTCTTCGAAAAGGCTGATTTGGGCGACTTGGAAGACGACGGCAACCCGTACCGCCCGCCACAAGCATAAATCTCGCGATGATCGACGATCCAACAACAGCCTCCGGCGTATCACCGGCGTTGCCCGGCCCAGTGGGCCAGTCCGATCGGATCTTGTCGCTTGACGTGCTGCGTGGCTTTGCGCTTCTGGGCATTCTGGTGGTCAACGTCCAGGCCTTCTCGATGATCTCGGCCGCGTATATGAACCCCACGGCCTATGGCGATCTGGGCGGCGCCAACTATTGGGCTTGGTTGCTGACTCACGTTTTCTTCGACACGAAGTTCATGACCATCTTCTCGATGCTGTTCGGTGCGGGCATCGCTTTGATGGCGGAACGTGCCGAGATTACCGGGCGCTCGGCCGTGGGATTGCACTGCCGGCGAATGCTCTGGTTGATGCTATTTGGGCTGCTGCACGCACATCTGTTGTGGTACGGCGACATTCTGTTCTTGTATGGCGTCTGCGGCCTTGTGGTTTGCTGGTTTCGGAAACTCAGGCCGGTCTTCCTGTTGGGCGCGGGGTTTGTGTTCCTGTCCATTGGGACGGGAATCTCATTCATTTCCGGCTTGTCGATGCCGTACTGGCCCGACGAGCCGCTGGCAGAGATCACCATGGACTGGCAACCTCCGGCGGACGTGGTTGACGCCGAGGTGGCCGCTTACCGTGGTGATTGGCTTGAGCAGATGACGCATCGAATTCCGGCAGCCATCGAGTTCGAAACGCTGATTCTTCTCGTCTGGGGAATCTGGCGAGCCAGCGGGTTGATGTTGGTGGGGATGGCCTTATTCAAGCTGGGCGTTTTCAGCGCCGAGCGGTCGAAGCGATTCTATCTATCGTGGATCGCCGCCGCTGCGTTGATTGGTATTCCAGTGATCCTGTATGGGGTACGTCAAAACATCGCGGCTGATTGGGATGTGCGCTATTCGTTTTTCTTTGGCCCACTGTACAACTACTGGGCCGGCATCGTGATCAGTCTCGGTTACGTTGGACTCGTCATGCTTGTCTGTCGAAGCGGCGCTGCGACGTTTGTTCAGGGAGTGTTTGCCGCCATTGGACAGACGGCGTTGTCCAACTACCTATTCCAGTCGATTATCTGTACGACGGTTTTCTACGGTCACGGACTGGGCTGGTTTGGGACCGTCGAACGCGTTGAACAATTGTGTATTGTGGTCGCGGTATGGTTGTTCCAACTTGTTGTCTCGCCGCTCTGGATGAGGTATTTTCGATTCGGGCCGTTTGAATGGGCATGGCGCACGCTCACCTATCTGCGATGGCAACCGATGTATCGGGAAAGGACCCGCGAAGCAAGAGATTGATGCGGATTGACCGTGGGGCACGTTTCCAACGTGCCTGGCACGATGGAATCGTGCCCCACCTATTTCTGTGCCGAGTAAGTCCATGAGCCAAGCGACGGCGATGTTTGCTTTGAAAGCACATTATCTGTTTCCGGTGGACGCACCTGCCGTTGCGGACGGGATCTTGACTGTCTCTGGCGACCGGATCGTCGCCGTTGGCGAGAACACGTCGGGGCGATCGCCAATCGACCTTGGGAACGTCGCGATACTTCCGGGGCTGATCAATGCGCATACGCACCTGGAGTTCAGCGACCTGTCGGCTCCGATCGGTCGGTCGCGAATGCCGTTCACTGATTGGATCGCTGCCGTCGTGGGGCATCGTCGCGACCGGGAATCGGCGTCTGCCGATATTGCCCAGGAGCGTGCAGGTGCCGTCGAGCAAGGACTAACGGAAAGCCTTTATTGTGGTTCGACCACATTGGCCGAGATCGCTACGTCTTATTGGCCCGAGCAAGCTTTCCGATCGTCGTCCATCGATACGACGGTGTTTCTGGAATTGATCGGGCTGTCTGCCGACGGTATCGAGCCGCTGATTGGGCAATCTCGAACGCACATCGCCACGTCCGCAAATGCCGGGTGGCACGCCGGCATCAGTCCTCATGCCCCGTATACTGTGAATCCTCTTTTGTTACAGCGTGCAGCCCAAGTGTCCAGCGAGGCCCGGGTACCGGTAGCGATGCACTTGGCTGAATCCAGGGAGGAATTGGAGTTACTGCGAGCGGGGACTGGTCCCTTTGTCAAGTTGCTCGAACGTCTGGATGCGTGGCACCCGTCGGCTATTTCTCGCGGCACTAAGCCATTGGATTACCTACAGATTCTCTCGGCGTCGCATCGCGCGTTGATCGTTCACGGCAACTATCTCGACCGATCCGAAATCGAGTTTTTGGGCGCCCGACGTGAGCAGATGTCGGTCGTTTTCTGCCCTCGCACGCATGCGTACTTTGGTCACGAGGAGTATCCGTTGGCGGAGATGCTGTCGGCGGGCGTAAACGTCGCGTTGGGCACAGACTCGCGAGCTTCGAATCCGGATTTGAATGTCCTGGAGGAAATGCGGTACCTCTATCGCCACTACGGAGCAGTGTCTGCGAGCGACATCCTTCGACTGGGGACTGCCAATGGTGCAAAATCGCTGGGATTGGGAAGTGAGATTGGGGGGCTGGCCGCAGGAAGACGCGCCGACCTGACGGTGGTTCAGTTGCCCGATACCGCTTCGGACGATCCCCACGAATTGCTGTTGGGCGATTCCGGGCCCGTCGTCCGGACGTATTGTCGTGGCCAGTCATACGCCGCCGAAAGCAGCGGCCGGAGCGAACCTTCCGGGTGACATCGGCGTCTTTGACCGTTAGAATGTTCTCTGCGTACAGACGTTTTTCGCTCCCATAAAGGAGTTTCTGTGTCAAGCTCTACCGCCGGATCGCCTAAGGTCTCTCCCGAGAACTCGAAACGGAGTCTCCAACTCGCCTTGGCTGCGGCACGCACTGCGGCAGAAAATCGCGGCCAAAATGTCGTCGTTTTGGACATGCGCGAATTGACACAGCTTTTTGACTATTTTGTCATTGCCAGCGGAACAAGCCGCCGCCAATTACACGCGATGAGCGAGGAGATCGACCACACGTTGGAAGACGATCTTGGCGACCAACGGTACGGCATCGAAGGCTACAACGAAAGTAGCTGGATTGTCCTGGACTACGGGACGGTCGTGATTCATCTGTTTGATGAACAAACTCGCCAGTATTACGACCTGGAGAACCTCTGGGCCGAAGCGAAGCCCGTGGATTTGAGCGAAGTCTTGGCGGGTATCTAATGCTTCTCACGTCCATGCGCCGTTTCCTGGGGCCTAGGCAAAGGCCGATGGAAAGGTATCTTTGGAGACACGGGGTGTCGGGAAGACGGAAGACGGGTGAGCGCCAGAGTTCTGGCTGTGCAACGCCACTTTGTCGGTCCCCGACCGGCCCTGTGCCGACGGGAAGCAGGTTTGAACACTAAGCGGCCGTTCGTGCCACTGCCAACTCCTCATCGGCCCTGCTCCGAGCGACACCTGAACCCTGACACCCGACACCCGACTGCAATGAACATCCTGACGGAACTACGAAATCGCTTTCGGTCGGCGCTCGACGGAATGGCCGACGATCCGACGGATCTGTTAGCCATGGTGCGCCCGGCCCAGGACGCTCGGTTCGGCGACTATCAGGCGAACTGTGCCATGCCGCTCGGCAAACGGCTGGGCAAGCCGCCGCGCGACGTGGCTGCGGAGATTGTCGGAAAACTCGATGTTGATGATTTCTGCCACCCGCCCGAGATCGCCGGGCCGGGATTCATCAATCTGCGTCTGAAGAATCAGTGGCTTACGGAGCGACTGGGCGGTGCCCTAGCCGACCGGCGACTTGGCGTGCCCGAGGTCGACGGGCCGCGGACGTACGTCATCGACTATTCGTCGCCTAACGTGGCCAAGGAGATGCACGTTGGGCACGTTCGTTCCACCGTGATTGGCGATTCGCTCGCGCGGACACTGCGATTCCTGGGGCATCGGGTGATCAGCGACAATCACTTGGGCGACTGGGGCACTCAGTTCGGAATGATCATCTACGGCTTCAAGAACTTCAAGGACGACGAAGCGTACGGACAACACCCCGTCAAGGAACTGGGGCGGCTGTACAAGCTGGTCAATCAGTTGGTCAGCTACAACAACGGCAAGAGGTCGCTGCCCGAGTTGGAGCGTCGAGCCAAAGAGCGAGAAGAGGCCATCGAAGGCCAACAAGACGCAGTTGCCTCGGCTGACAAAGCAGCCAAGAAGAAGGCGAAGAAAGCCCTGCGAAAGCTGCAGTCGCAGCTAAATGAAACCAAGGCCGAATTGGACACGGCGCGGGACAAGATCCAAGCTGTGGACGACGATCCGCAATTGTCCACTCTGGCGGCGCAGCACCCCGGCATCAACGAAGCGGTGCTGCGGGAGACGGCCAAGTTGCACGCGGATGACGAAGAGAACCTGAAGCTTTGGCATGAGTTTCTGCCAGAGTGCCGCGCGGACATTCAACACATCTACGACCGCTTAGACGTCCGATTCGACTGCGAGTACGGCGAGAGTTTCTACCATCATCAACTGCCGGATGTCGTAGCACAGTTACGCGAGAAGAGTCTGGCCCGAGAAAGCGAAGGAGCCGTTTGCGTTTTCGTGGATGGCTTCGACACGCCGATGATCATCCAGAAGAAAGACGGAGCTTATCTGTACGCCACGACGGATCTGGCAGCCATTCAGTATCGGATGAGCACATGGAAGCCGGCCGCGATTCTGTACGTGGTCGATCACCGCCAAAGTGAACATTTCGACAAACTGTTTGCCGCCGCACGATTGTGGGGCTACACCGACGTTGAACTTCGGCACATCAGCTTCGGCACGGTGCTGGACGAGGATGGGAAGCCTTTTAAGACGCGAGCCGGCGACACAGTGGGGCTGGCCGGGTTGCTGGACGAAGCGGTCAACAAGGCACACGGCGTCGTCTGCGCCAACGACGATGCCAAGCCAACCGGGGCGGAGTTGAGCGACGAGGAGCGGAAACACATCGCCAACGTCGTCGGCCACGCCGCGATCAAGTATGCAGATCTGTCGCAGAATCGTGAAAGTGACTATGTCTTCAGCTACGACAAGATGGTGGCCCTTGAAGGCAACACCGCGACCTACATGCAATATTCCTATGCACGCACGCAGAGCATTTTTGCCAAGGGCCAGATAGACGTGGACGCCCTTCGCGAATCGTCCGCCGAGATCGCGTTGGATCATCCGACGGAGCGGGCTCTGGCGTTGGCATTACTACAGTTTGCCGAGGCTCTCGATGAAACGGTCGCGGACTACCGGCCGAACCAACTGACCAGCTACTTGTTCGAGCTGGCAAAGCGATTCTCCGACCTGTACCAGCAGTGCCAAGTGCTGAAAGCCGAATCAGAATCCATGCGCAACAGTCGGCTTCTGCTATGCGATCTGACCGGCCGCACCATCAAGCAGGGACTTGATCTCCTGGGGATCCGCGTCGTGGACAAGATGTGACGGGCATCGACAGCCTAGTGGGTGTCGATATCCGAGAAACTTGCTAGACTGATCGGTGGGGTATCTGGCCCGCGGCAGCGGATCACCGTAAACTCTGACTAGGGAGGGTTGAGAGCACTATGAGCGAAACGGGGCAACCGCCGGAGAATCCTGGCGAAGGAGGCAGCCAGCGCAGCGAACAGGTTCGCGTTCAGCACGTGAGCGCTCGCGTTCCCGATAACGTCAGTCGAGGGGCTTTCAGCACGGGTGCGATCGTGATGACTGGCGCAAACGAGTTTATCATCGACTTCATTCAGAACCTGGGCACGCCCGCTTGCGTTGCGTCGCGAGTGGTGATGCCGCACGCGTCGATGCCGCAGTTCATTGAAGCGTTGCGCAAGAACCTGGACATCTACAAACAACGTTATGGCGATCCACCGTCGCTGCCGCGCAACCCGACGCCGGCCAAGCAGCCCAGTGCGCAGGAAATATACGACGAATTGAAACTGCCGGACGACCTACTCAGCGGGGCTTATGCCAACGGGGTGATGATCGGCCATACGCCGTCGGAGTTCAAGTTTGACTTCTTGACGAATCTCTTCCCTCATTCGGCGGTGTCCGCACGCGTGTTCTTGTCTGCACCGCAGGTGCCAAGATTGTTAGAGTCCCTGCAGGGCACTTATGGACAGTTTCAACAGCGGGTCCAACAGCAGCGCACCGCACAGCAAGGGCAGAATCCACCGCCATCGCCACCGGCCGAGGAGCCACCGGAAGAAGGGGCAATGGGGTAGGCTGGCGAACTGACGAAACTTGTCCGCGAGCGTAAGAAGAGGTGTCGGGTTTCGGGTGTCGGGAAGAGCGGTGGAAGTCCGGTTCCTGACACCTGACACCCGACACCCTAGACCCGACACCAACACCCACTGCCATGTCACGAGTTGTCGTTCAACCACCGGATGCGGAACTGCTGGCCGACGGCGCCAGGCTCGGCGGTTGGTGGCACGAGACGGACGAGAAGGGACGGATCATCTGTGACCTCTGCCCGCGGGCGTGCAGCCTAAAGCCAGACGACCGTGGTTTCTGCTTTGTGCGTCAAAACCGCGATGGCCAGATGGTGTTGACCACGTACGGTCGCAGCACGGGCTTCTCGATCGACCCAATCGAAAAGAAACCGCTCAATCACTTCTACCCTGGTACCAGCATCCTCTCCTTTGGCACGGCCGGCTGCAACTTGGGCTGTAAGTTCTGCCAGAACTGGGAGAGTTCCAAGTCGCGAGAAGTCGCCCGGCTGAGCGAAGTCGCCACGCCCGAGACGATCGCCGAAGCTGCCAGGCAACTCGGCTGCCACAGCGTTGCTTACACGTACAACGACCCCGTGATCTTTGCAGAATACGCCATCGACACGGCCAAAGCTTGTCGGGCCGTCGGGGTCAAGTCGGTGGCGGTCACCGCCGGTTACATCACGCCTACGGCTCGGGAGGTGTTCTTCGGGCAGATGGACGCAGCCAATGTCGACCTGAAAGCGTTCACGGAGCGGTTTTACCACAAGCTCAGTTACGCGCATCTTCAGCCGGTGCTGGACACGCTCACATGGCTCAAACGCGAGACGGACGTGTGGTTCGAGATCACCAATCTGGTCATCCCGGACGAGAATGATTCGGCGGAAGAATTGAACAATATGTGCGATTGGGTAATCGAGGCAGTCGGTGACGAGGTGCCCTTGCACTTTAGCGCCTTCCACCCTGACTTTCGCATGAGAGACAAACCACGGACGCCGATCGAGACTTTGTTGGCGGCCAGGGAAGTCGCACTTAGCCGGGGAGTGAAATTTGCTTATGTCGGCAATGTGGACGACGAGAAGAATCAAAGCACGTACTGCCCGCATTGCGGCGGGTTAGTGATCGAAAGAAACTGGTACGAATTGGGCACGTACGATCTTCGCGGTGATCGCTGTGGGCATTGCGACGGCCGGATTGCCGGTCGGTTCCAGGAGGCGCCGGGCACGTGGGGTCACAAACGCCAACCGGTGCGAATCTCGCAATTTGCCCGTCCGCAGCAACCTCCGCGCGGGGCAGACGACAAGGAAAATGACATGGCCACTGAAACGCAGTCGGAAAACACGGACCACGCTGGGAGCGTTCCGCACAGCCCGCAACTGAGCCAACAGCAGGAGGCGGCGATTCATCGCGCGGCTTGTGAAGTTGTGGTCGCGGGAGTCCGAGGAGTCAAGCCTGCGCTGTCGGACCCGAAGTTGGCTGGATGCGCGACCGAGACGGTGATGGGCGCCTTCGTCACGCTGAAGCGCAAAGGGCGCCTGCGAGCTTGCTGCGGCATGTTGGGGCGACCGGTACCCGTCGTTGAGGCTGTCGAGCACGCAGCCATGCGAACCGCGACCGAAGATACGCGTTTCCCAACGATTTCGCCCACCGAGTTGGAGCACTTGCACGTGGATGTCACGTTGCTGTTTGGTTTTCAACCAATCCAAGCCAAAGGCGCGGACCGGGCCAAGGAGGTGGAAGTGGGCCGTCACGGCCTGCAAATCCAGCGGGGCGGTGGCGCGGGCCTGCCGCCGCCTCGCGCGTGGCACGGATACGGACGGGAGGCTG
>JACKQG010000310.1_pt1 | contig 72010 bp, 67 predicted proteins | sample 8237621 | NCBI WGS metagenome assembly JACKQG01 (sample SAMN15677084, study PRJNA649215) | marine metagenome | biome: marine; feature: Black Sea; material: saline water; isolation source: suspended particulate matter (SPM) from the Black Sea western gyre | collected 2013-06-09/2013-06-10 | depth... | reverse complement strand
CCACTGCAGCGGCGTGCCAAAAACAGCGGCCATCGCGGTCGGCGATGATGCGATCAAGTACGCGACGATCCCGCTCAACGCGAGACCGGAGGCCATGTAGTTGTAGACGCGAAGCATGTACGCGCGCAGGCCCTCGTCGACGGCGGCCTGGTCAAACGTCCGGCTCCGCGCCCGCGCGACCGACGGGGTAAGCTCGAGCGAATGGCAGCCGCTGGTTGACGGCGTGCTCGAACTGGCCGAGCTGCTCGACCGCGTAGGCAGCATGCTCGACGACATGGGCAAGCCCGACGACAGTCCCGAGGCGGGCGCAGCATCGGCGCTGCTCGACGCCGCCGGTGTGCTCAACACCATACTGCCGCGTCCCCCTTCGCACCTCGTGGTGCGCTTCAGGGGGCTGACCCGTAAATCACGCAGATCATGGCGCGTGGTAGCCACCCCGGTGTCGCCCGCCGCCGACTTCCAGTGCGAGGTACTCGACCGTATCGAAACCCTTTTCGGGACCTCTGCCACGGTGTGCGTTGGTGAAGACCTGCGCGGGTCGGTTGGAGCGCTCGAGCTGTCAGAGAGAGCGGGTGGCCGCTACCGACTGGAAAAACCGGTCGGTAGCCCCTTCGACTACGAAAAAAATCTCGAGGTCGTTTTTCTCTCAGACCGTACCGACCCCTCCAGCCTTGTACCGCGTACCGCCGACGCCATCGCCACGGTGGCCGGCCACCTGGGGGGACGCACACTGGCACTGTTCACCAGTCGCGAAAGACTCGAGTACGTAGCCGAGGCGCTCGACGCCCGCCTCGCTTCTGAGGGCATAACCGTCATCGCGCCCGCCACCGGCAGCGCCGACCCGCACGACCTCGTGCGCACTTTCATGTCTACCGACAATGCCGTACTGCTCGGAGCCCGCGCCTTCTGGCAGGGTGTCGATATACCGGGTGACGCCTGCCAGGCCGTCATAATAGAAAAACTACCTTTCGACGTACCCAGCGACCCGCTCATAAAAAGACGCGGCCAACTCGTGCAGGAAGCCGGCGGCCACCCCTTCGGGGATTACTCGATACCGCGCATGCTGCTGAGGCTCAAGCAGATGGTGGGCCGTTTAATCCGAACGCCCGATGACAAGGGCATAGTGGTAGTGGTAGACCCAAGGTCGGACCGCCGCTATTTCAGTCGCCTGCGGGCCGCGCTGCCCCCGGGCACGCGCGATCACCTGCTGCCCCTGTCCGAACTCGACGCCTTTGCAGAACAGTTCAGTCGCGGGCTGAAAGACTGACTTTCGGGCTCTTCACCGCTGTCCGCCCGGGCATTGCTTATTACCTTTCGTTAATAGGCTTAATAACGACTGCTGATAACACCACTTTACACCACATAATCCAGTAATTATTTGTTGTCGGCATTATTGCAGCACAATAGATACAGTGATAGCTGTCCTTTATATGGCCACACAAAAAAAGAAGACCGCAGATAAAACCACACGAAAAAAAACCGGGCGTCGTCGCGCGGCTGCAAAACCACCTAAGGGTTTTGTGGCGACCGTAGCCAGTGCCATCGAGGAGGCTTCGCGCAACGCGCTTAAAGAAGCACTCGGAGTTGTCGGCCACGGGACGCCCGTGGGCAAGCTGCTCGACCAGGTCGCCGACTCGCCCTACCTCGAACGCTTCCGCGACCTCACCATCGGTGAGTTGCTCGATGCAATGAGCGGTACCTCCAAATCCCGTCGCGGCCGCCCGCCGGGAAGCGGCAAGCAGGCCGCGAACGGCAGCGCCCCTGCAAAGAAAACAGGAACTAAAAGCCGCAAGAGCTTCCGCACCCGTACGGAGGCGGGGCGCAATAAGATCGACGCGGCTGTTTCAAAGTTCCTGTCTTCGGCCGGTGAGGCCGGCGCCGAGCAGATCCGCTCAGCCGTGGGTGGGACGTCGGCCCAGCTCAGGCAATCGCTCGACCGTTTGCGCAAGGCTAAAAAAGTGACCCGCGCGGGACAGAAGCGCGGCACACGCTACACCTGGAAGGGCTGATCAGTTGTTGTCGGCCTGCTGCATCCGTCCCACGTGGGTCGGGCGCAGCAGGTCGTTCACGGTCTTTACCGGGTTGAAGGTCTCCAGGGGGACCTCGACGAACACCGTATTCCAACCGGCCATCGCACCGTTCCACAAGCCGGGGCGCTCGAGCGCTCTCAGGCTGCGACCGGCCACCGACTTGGCAACGAGAAACGCCGTAGCCGGATCGACGAAACCCCCGAGCTCGTAATCCCTGCCGCTCTCATCCCTGGTCGAGCAGACGAGATCCACGGGGTTGAAGTGCGTAGAGGCGGCCAACACGCGCGCCTGTTCGGGATCAGACAGGTCTACCTGTGCCGGCTCTACCACCTGCAGCGACTGTGACGACCCGGGACCGGGTTGGTCGGCGGCGGTCTCTACCCAGAACGGCCCTCCCCCGGGCTCGCCGGTCACCGGCACCATACCGCAGACCCGTAGCGGTCGATCGAGCCTCTGCAGCAGGCCACGGCGTCGCTGCTCGGCCGATCCACAGGGCGGCTCACCGCCCAGGCGGTCGCTGATCAGCAGGGCGGCGCGCTCCAGCGCGGATTCACCACAACCCTCGCCGCGCAGCTCGGCCAGCGAAACGTACACGTCGTGCCTCAGTTCCAGTAGCAGGGCGCCAAGCACCTTCTTCCAGTACACGGTCGGCGCGGCCAGCGACTCGGGTACCACGTTATCGATGTTCTTGATGAAGACCAGGTCGGCGTCGATATCGGCGAGGTTGGCAATCAACGCACCGTGCCCGCCGGCACGAAACAGCGGGGCCCCTTCCACGCAGAACAAGCCACCGTCGTCGTCAACCGCCAACGAGTCGGTAGATGCCTTCTGCTCGGAAAACGAGAGCTCGAAGCGCAGGCCGAAGCGCTGCTCGTACAGTGGAACGACACGAGTGACCAGCTCTTCGAAGGCTCCCAGGTGCTCGCCCGACACGGTCAGGTGCAAGCGACAACAGCCATCGCTGGATGCCGCGTAGCCCGCGGCCTCGAACAGCTGCTCTTCGAGCGGCGTGCGCGAACCGTCGGGGTAGAGATGAAACGCCAGCAAACCCTTGGGAAGCCGGGCGTAGTCAAGTCCTTCGGCCGACAGCAGGCCCCTGCCGTAGCCCAGGTAGGCGTGACCGGTATCGGAAGGTTCGCCGGACGCCCCTACCCGCAATGCCAGCTCTTCGTAAAAAGCGAACTCGTTCACGCGCTCGGCAAACTCGGCCACCAGGGCCGCGTCGGCCGAACCCTGTTGCCCCGCGCGTTTGAGCTCATCAAGACCAGGGGGGTCGCCCTCGCTCAGCACGCCCGACAGGGCACTGAACATGCGACTGGCTGCGCCCGAGGCGGGTACGAACTTAAGCAGGCGACAACCGCGCCCGATCTCCGGCCAGGCCTCCACCAGGCGGTCAGCCTCGCTCGTTGTCAGCACGGTCAAACCGTCCCCAGCCGTGCAGGGCCGGGCCAGCCTCACCGGCACCACGCCCGACTCCAGCAATGCGAGCTGGCGCTCGGCCTCGCCGGCAGGCAGGCCGTGATCGAGGCAGGCCTGTAAATCTTCGGGGTCCAGTACCGTCACGGGATCGGCCCGCCGAGCGGGCAGAGTACACTATAGCGCAAGAACCCTGCCGAGTTATCCACGGGGGACAAGCAACGCATACGTGGCGTCATTTTATTGACGCTCAGCTGCCGATCCTGCACCTGTACGGACGCGGCGGGGCCAGCTTCCGCGTAGTTCACTACGCCTCGCTGGAAGTGCCGACCGGGCACGCAAATTGCTCACTGGGAACCGGGGAACCAGGTTTTGAGACAAGGACGAAACGGTGAGAGAGGCACCATGGTAACCGAAGCGGCGCTCGCCAGCGTGGCGTTTGCCATGTTCCTGTTCTCTATTTTTGACTTCTGCCACATCTACTACGTCCGCTCCATGCTGCAACACGCCGTCAGCGAAGCCGCCCGCTACGCGACCATTGGCGGGACGATGGAAGACCCCCTCAACCCGGGCCAGCAACTCTCCCGCGAGGATTCCGCACTCGCGGTTATCGACAACTACTCGCTGGTCTATATCGACCAGGGCGACATATCGCTCACCGCCATCAACGGCAGCGGCCAGCAGGTGGCCGGCCCCGGCGGCCCCGGTGACGTCATGACCGTGCGCGTGACCCACAGCGTTGACATCATAACGCCCCTGCTGGGAACCCTTTTCCCGCCAGGCGGCTACCAGTTCAGCACCTCGGCCAGCTTTCGCAACGAGGAATTCCCGGGGGCCGGATCGTGACGGTTGTCGACGGAAAACGGCGCGGGCAAAGCGGCATGGCCTACGTGGAGCTCATGCTGATAACCCCCCTGCTCGCGATCATCCTGCTGGGTTCGATCGACCTGGGCAGGCTCATTTTCTTCAGCCAGGTAATGGCCAACCTCACCCGCGAAGCAGGTTCGCTCGTGTCGCGCGGATCTACACCCGAGCAAGCCGTGGCCGCCACCGAGCTGAGCGACGACCCGCTCGACATTTCTGTTGACGGCATAGTCATAATCTCGCGCGTGCGGCGACAGGGCACCTTTGACGGCACGCCGGTCATCTTTGAGCAGACCGCCAGCGGCCCCCTATTCACCTTTACCAGCCGGGTGGGATTACTGGGAGGAACGGCCAACATACCGGGAATAACCGAACTCGACGACGGGGTCATACTCACCGCCGTGGAGATCGCGCACGACTATGACCCGGTGTTCAATCTTTCGGCCTGGGGCATGTCGCCCTGGCCCGACGATCTATACGACGTGGCGTGGTTCTGATGATGACGCGCTTCCAGGAAACTCGGCGTAGCGGCGAAAGCGGCGTGGTGCTGGTGCTCTTCGTCCTCTCGCTCGTGGCCACGCTGGCGGCCGTCGGCCTGGCCGTGGACCTCGGCACGGCCTACATAACCCGCTCGCGCATGGCCAAGGCCATCGACGCCGGCGCTCTCGCGGCATCGCGCTACACCCACAAGGGCGTGCCCGCGATGGAAGACATCGCGCTCGACATCGCGCGCGCAAACTTTACCGCCGGCGGCAACCTCGACTACGAGGTCGACATAGATTTTCCGAGCACCGACGCCGTACGCGTAGAGCTATCGAGCAACCACGAACTGCCAGGAGTGTTCTCACGGCTGATAGGCCAGGACGACATCGATCTCTACGCCGTGGGCGAGGCAACGCGCTTTCCGCTCGACCTCGTGCTCGTGCTCGATGTCTCGTACTCGCTCGAAACCAGCAACTCGTTTGACGACCTGCAGGACGCTTCACAGGCCTTCGTCGAATACTTTGACGACGACATCGACCAGTTCGCGCTTGTGAGTTACTCGACCTGGGGTATGACCGACATGCCCATTACCAAGAACTTCAAGTCAACGGCCCAGTCCATAATAGGATCACTGGTGCCGATAGCCGACACCAACATAGACGAGGGGCTGAGACTGGCTCGCGTCGAGCTCGACAACGCCCCCGTGCGCGAAGACGCCGTTAAAATAGTAGTGCTGTTTACCGACGGGCGCCCGACCGCGTTTCGCGACACCTTCACCATCAACCACTACTACGCGCCCAACCCCTACGACGGCGTGGTGGCAGCCTACGGCAGCGGCTCCTGGTACCGTGGACTCTTCGACCCCGACAACGGCAAAAAGGTCGTAGGATTCTACAGCAACGGCAACCCGGTACTCTACCCCAACCTGTCCTGGTACTGGTCACCGTGGCCCTTCTCATTGCCAGGTGGCTTGTCGGTCAACGGAGACAACATCCGCGCGCTGGGCATCAGCCAGGCCGAGGACCAGGCTGACCTCCTGCGCTCGTCGGGATACACGGTCTACACCATAGCCCTGGGCAATCCCGACTCGCCCTACGAATACGCCCAGCCCGACCTCGAGTTCCTGCGTCGGCTGGCGAACGAAAACGGAATGATCAACCCCGACCAGCCCGAGGGGACGATGGTGTTTTCGCCGGACAACAGCGAGTTGGAAGAAATGTTTTCTCTTATAGCCGACCGTATCCTGCGCCGCATAACCGGCTGACCGGTCTCAGTCGGAGGCGGCCAGGGTCTTCTCGAGCTCGCCGCTCTCGTACAGCGACACCACTATGTCGCAGCCCCCTACCAGCTCGCCGTCTACGTAAAGCTGAGGGATGGTAGGCCAGTCGGAATACTGCTTTATGGCCTGCCTGAGCTCGGGGTCGTCGAGTACGTTGTAGCTGGTAAACTCGGCACCGGACAGGCGCAGGGCCTCGCAGACAGTTTTAGAAAACCCGCACTGGGGAAGGTCGGGCGTGCCCTTCATATAAACGACAACGCGTTCGGCTTTTACCTGTTCTTCGATGGTCTTGAATATATCGGTGGCCATGTATTCAGCCCTCCTCGAGGCTTACGATCTGTGAGCGGTACTGTTCGGGCGTGAGCGTCTCCATGGTCAGGGCGTGGATTCGCTCCCGCATGTTGTCGCCCAGGGCCTCGTAGACCACGCGGTGTCGCGCGACCATGCCCATGCCCTCGAAGACCTCGGCCACGACGATCACCCTGAAGTGATCGCCACTGTTGCCCTTGGTGTCTTCTGCCTGCACCTGGGCACCGGCGATAGACTCTCCCAGGATCTTTTCTATTTCACTGGCTTCCATACCTGTTCGTCCCGCTGCGCTCGCTACGCATTCTAGACCTTCAAGCTCTACTATTTTCCCCGGTTAAGCAAGCGCCGCTTAACCGAGCTTCATGCAAGCGAACTCCGGGCCCGCCTGGGCCCCTGCGCACGAAAACGATCCGAATCAGCTACAATCCGTGGTGCCCATCCGGGGTAACCGGACGCCCGACACCGACGTGACAGCAATCGAAAAACCAGCTGGGCTGTTATCGATGGCCGCCCTCGCCGTACTGGCCATCGCTTTGCTGCGCATGCTATCCGTGGCGCCCTTCGACGGACCGCTCATCAGCGACAACCAGCACTACTTCTTCATAGCCGAACGGGCCGCGTCCGGCGTGCCCCCGCACGTGTCGCAGTTCGATCCGAAGACCTCCTTCACCATGCTGGCCACGGCGGCCGCCATACGCAGCGGTCGAGAACTGGGCGTCAACGACCTTCACTCGGCCCGCGCGCTGAGCGTGGCCGCGACCGCCGGGGTGGTGACACTGGCCTTCCTGTGCGCGCGCAGCCTGGGCGGCAACGCAGCCGGACTGGTGGCGGCCCTGGCAATGCTCGGCTTCAGCGGCTTCATGGGCATGGGCGCCATGGGCGTGCGTCCCAAAGTTTTCATGGCGCTGTTCACGCTCGGGGCCCTACTGGCTGCGTCGCGGCGGCGTCCGTTGGCCTGCGGCGCGGCCTCGGCCCTGGCCTTCCTGTGCTGGCAATCAACGGCACTCGTTGCCGTGTTTGCGCTGGTCGACCTGCTCGTAGCACCCAGGCGCCTGCGCAGCTTTGCGCTGTACTGCGCCGGCTTCGCACTGGCGCTTCTCCCCTACGAGCTCTACTTCGTGGCCCACGACGCGCTGGCCCAGCAGTGGGAACAGACGATCGTCTACCCCTCGATGTACATGACCCACGGCCTGGGATTGAAATTACTCGGCCGCCACGTGGTCTGGTTCCTGCGCGTGCAGGAGGGCTTCAACAGCGCAAGCGTTTTGCCGGCCCTGTCGGTGGCCGCGGCGGCCGTAGCCTGGCTCTGGTGCCTGGCCAGGCCATCTCGCGTGGGCGGCTGGCTGTCGGCCCGGCCGGGATGGATAGCGCTGGTGGCAGGCGGCCACGCCGCGTTGCTGTTCACGCTGCACGACTACCAGGGCTTCCCCGACCGCTTCCTGGTCGAGCCCTTCATGGCCGTGGGTATAGGCCTGTTGCTGGGCCTGCCCGTGTCAGCGCTGGCGCGGCACAGTCGTTACCCCGCCGCTGCCCTGCTGCTGGCAGTGTCTGTCGCCGTCCTGCTACCCCTGGCGCTGCCCGGTAGAAACCTGTCGGCCGGCCGCAAGCTCGCCTCGCAATACCGCCTGGCCGAACGCGTGCACGCCATGCAGGAGTCGGGACAGACGATCTACGCGGTGGGCTGCACCCACCTGCTGGCCTTCTCGCACATGGACAACCACGTGCCGCTGGGCCTGGGCATACGTGGCATGACCGCGTGGATGCACGACCGCGGCGATCTGCCGTGGAAGCCGCTGCGCGACGGGCGGCTTCCCGACGTAGTGCTGCACTCCCGCAGCCCTATGCCCGGCGGCAACCGCTGGTTGAAAAAAAACTACCGCCAGGTAGCCGACAAGCAGTTCGCCTCGCACAAGGTCAAGGTCTACATGCTGATCGATCAGTCTATGTAGCCCAGCTGCCGCAGCTGTTCTTCCATCGCCGGCGAAAGATCAGACGGCGACAGCAGCAGCGGTTCGAGCGCCCGCTGCTTGGCCTCGTCGAGCAGCCCACGCAGGCGGCCAGACAAAGCGCCCCCGCTATCTGCAGGCAGGGGCCGCTGCTCGCCCGGATCCGAGCGCAGGTCAAAGTACTTGGACCGGCGACCATCGCGGCGGGTAATCAGCTTGGACTGACCCTGCACGACCGCACTCAGAAGGTGGGGGGCCACGTTAAGCTCGGCCAGGACGGCGCGGTCTGCCTCGACGCCACCACGGGCTAGCCCGGCCAACGACGACCCCAGCACGCCCGCCATCGGCGGCAGCCCGGCCAGGTCGAGCAGGGTCGGCGCGATGTCTACAAGGCCCACTGCGTCGCTGACGCGACGTGACTTGAGCCCCGCCGGCCAGTGCAGCAGCAACGGGATCTTCAACACCTCTTCGTAAAGCGTGCGCCGATGGCCCTTGCCTCCGTGCTCAAGAAACTCGTCGCCGTGGTCCGAGGTCACGACCACGATGCTGTTATCGAGATCACCCTGCTCAGCGAGCAAGGTCCGCACGATGCTGCCCAGAGTGTCGTCGGTCCAGGCTATCTCGCCGTCGTACAGCGCCAGCACGTGGCGACGGTCGGCCTCGTCCATTCCTGGTTTAAAATCCCGGTTGCCCTTGAAATTGACGCCGGTCATCGAGCCCGTGTAATCGGGATCAAACATCGTGTCGTAAGGTGCCGGCGGTATGTAATCGTAGTGAACGTCCCACAGGTGGACAAAAACAAACCACGGTCCGCGACCCAGTGACGCCACCCTCGCCTCGAGCTCGCGCTTGACGATGGGGCCCGTCACGTCGCGGTGCGACGCGGAGTGAAGGCGCTTGGGGTCAGCGCCTGCCGAGCCCAGGCCATAGGAGCTGCAGTCTACGTAGTCGTCAAACCCGCGCCCGAAGCCGTACACCGGATGAAGGAAGGGCCCGGAGTAGAAGCCCATGGTGCGATAGCCCGCCACGCGAAAAGCCTCGGCCAGGGTCTCGGCGGCGGTCGGCAAAGCGCGCCCTCCACGACTCACGCCGTGGGTGCTGTCGGGCAGACCGGTCATGAGCGCGGCGTGGGCAGGAAGCGTCCACGAGCTGCTGCTGTGGGCGTTGTCGAATACGACCGCGCTCCTGGCCAGGCGATCCATTACCGGGCTGGTGGCGCGCTCGTAGCCCATGAAGCCCAGGTGGTCAGCGCGAAGGCTGTCAATACTCACCAGGAGGACGTTGGGTTTATCGTCGTAGGCCCGACGCGGCGCAGGCCCCGGGTCGCCCACGCAACCGGCTGCGCTGACCACGCCCAGGGCCAACAACAGTACGGCGGCGCGCGCGTTCAGCCTGCGCTTGAACAACGCTGCGATCACGACTCTCACGGCGGCGACTGTAGCTAAGGACGGGCCATACATCTAACCTGTACCTTCCATGCAGGTCACGATGATGATTTCGGGCAGGATCGCCGCAACGCTCGCCGCAGCGACCTTGCTTGCCAGCGCCTGCTCCCAGTCCGAACCCGCCACCGACCGGGCCAACGCCAACGTGTTGCTGGTTACCATCGACACGCTGAGGGCCGATCGCCTGGGAAGCTGGGGATACGGCCCCGAAAATAATGCCCACGGCTCGCCGGCCCTCGACCGGCTGGCGGCCGGCGGCGTACGTTTTGAGTCGGCACACGCCACCGTGCCCACCACCGACCCCTCGCACGCCTCCATTCTTACCGGGCTGTACCCGCGCAGCCACGGCCTGCTGGTGAACGCGTCCCGCGCGGTCGACGACCTGCCCACGCTCGCCGACTGGATGCGCGCGCAAGGCAAGACCACCGCGGCGATAACGGCGCGCCTGGGACTGGATCCGCCACGCCGCAACCTGTCGGGCTTTGACAGCAGCGACTCGCCACCGCGCGAGCAACACTGGCGCAACTCCCGGGAGATGGTCGAGCTCACGCGCAAGTGGCTCGCGGACAACGGCGACGAGCCCTGGTTCCTGTGGGTACACCTGTGGGAACCCCACAAACCCTACGAGCCCCCGTCGGCACTGCGTCGTGGCACGATGGCCCACCACGATCAGCTACCGCAACGCTTCAGCGACCCGCCACGTTTTCTTCGTTCGGCTGTGCTCCCCGCCGGACAGGTCGAGGCCGCACGTGGGCTGTACGACGGTGAGGTCAGCCACGTGGACAGCGCGCTGGGCGCGATCGTGAACCTGGCCCGGCAATCGTCACCTCGCGGCCAGGCTCCGCTCGTCGTCGTCACCTCCGACCACGGCGAATCTCTGGCCGAACGGCAACAGGAAACCGGTATCGGCTTCGGCCACGGCACGCTGCTGTACGAAGAAGCCCTGCACGTGCCGCTCATAATGCAGTGGCAGGGAAAGCTCGCGCCGCGGATAATAACCACGCCCGTGTCGCTGGTGGATCTCGCGCCCACCGTCGCGGGCCTGCTCGATCCCACCCGCCCTTTTGCGGCCCAGGGCCGCGACCTGTCATCCTGGCTGTTCGTAGAAACCCAGCCGCCCGTGGTGCCGTTCTATGCCCAGCGACGCCCCTTTCGTACGCCGCCTCTTAAGCGCCTGTCCGGCAGCGAAGAAGCGTGGTTCGAGACACCGTGGAAACTCATCCTCGCCGAACAGCGGCCGCCCGAACTGTACCGACTCGACCTTGACCCGAACGAACGCAGCAACCTGGCCGAACGACAAGCCGTTCACCTGGCCCGGATGAGCGCGGCCCTCGAGGCATGGAAGCAGGCCAATCCTCCGGCCCGCATCCGGCAGGACGGCGGCGAGGCGGACATCAGCCCATCTGAACGCGCCGCCCTCAAGGCCCTGGGCTACCTCGACTGACCCCCAGGAGTTATTTTATGTAACCGAGCGAGCGCAGTTGCTCCAGCCGCTGCTCCGAATCGTCGTCCTGCAGACGCTCCTCGGCAAAGGGAGTGGTCCAGCTCGGACGCCAATCATCACTGGTCCAGCGACGGCGCGAGGTCAGCGGAAATTTCTCGGCAAAAGACGCCGACAGCAGTGCCGGCATCGGTCGGCCCGTCATGTTGAGCCCGTAGGGAAGCCCCCGCAGCGCGAGCAGCGAAGGGGCGAGATCCACCAGGCGGCCAAGCTCGACGATCTGCTCGCGGTTTTCCGGCAGGCCACCGTCGCCCAGCGGCAGCGAGGGACCGGCGGCGATGAGCAAGGCATCGGGCGCGTCCGAGTGGCCACCCGAGTTGAGGGCCGGAATGCGGTCGGCAGAAGCAAAACGCGCGCGCGGACGAATGGCGTGCATGCCGTGATCGCTCACCACGACCACGTTGGCGTTAGCGGGCCCGGCAGCGATCAACTCGCCGAGGGTCGTGTCGAGCCAGCGGTAGTAGTCGTGCAGAACGTCGCCCAGGGCCTCTATCATATCGGCGGTGGGCGGGTGCTTGTACTGCTGCGGATAGGCATAGCGCCAGAAGCGGTGCCCCAGCACGTCGGACCCACCGAAGTATACCGACAGCAGGTCAAACCCCTCGTCGACAGCCATCAGGTCGAGCGCCACGCGGCGATAAGTTTCGTCGGCCCGCAAGGCCCAGCGACAGTGGCGCATGAGCACCGCCTCTACCTTGGGCAGATCAGCGGGCAGGCGTCCCAGTACTCGCTCCACGTGCTCGTCGAGCCCGCTCTCCACCCGCCCGGGTACGGCCAACACGCTGGCCTCCATGGCCGGCGGCCATACCTGCTGCTGCAGACCGGTAAACAACGAGTTCTTGCTTATACCCATGCCGTCGCGGCGCATGGAGTTGGTGATCGTGTTGGCCTGGGAAACCATGATGCCGTTCACTTCTTCGGCGGGCCAGGTGAGCCACCAACCCACCGTGGCTACTCGCTGGCCAGCCATGCCCAGGAGGTTCCAGAAAGCCGGGCGACGACGATCGAAGCTGCGAAACAACTTGACCTTTTTTTTGTGCCTGTACACGAAGCCGGAAATCCCGTGCTCAGCCGCGAGGTGACCGGTGGCGGCCGTTGTCCACAGCACCGGCGACAAGGTGGGACGATCGACGTCAAGACTGCCGTACACGCCGCGGCGCATGAGGCCGGCGAGCACGGGCAGGTCACCGAGCTTGACCAGTTCGAGCACCACGTCCCACTCGAGACCGTCGACGCCGAGCAGCAGCAGCGGTGCTTCGGGATACGGACCAGTGGGGAATGGCTCGGTAGATGGCGGCTCGCTGCAGGCTGCCAACGAAAACAACAAGGCCACCGACAAGGCGGTGGCTGTTCTTTGCAACGCCCGCTTCACTCCACGTAGCCCAGCAACCGCAGCGCCTTTATGACTTCGCGGTCAGAAACGGGAACCCCCTTCACGGCCGGGTACTCCGACTCCCAGTCCGACAGCAGGCGGGCCAGTCGCAACGACAGCCCGGGCCTGGATGCCGACAGGTCGTTGAGTTCGCCGGGGTCATCGGCCAGGTGGTATAGCTCCTCGGTAATCGACTGCTCCCCCGAAACCGTGGCCAGGTACTTGTGGCCCTGGGCAACGACGGCAGTCAGTGGCCCCCGTACTTCGCGTCCCCTCACCCTCCGCGACCGGTAGTTGCGTCGCTGCAGGAACACGGCGTGATCCTCGGGCAGCGCCCCGGTAAGCTCGCGTCCAAGAAAAGAAGGGGCACGCTCAATCCCCGCGAGGCCGGCCAGGGTGGGCGCCACGTCGAGCAGGGTCACCGGCTGGCTGCGAACCCGCCCTGCCAATTTGCTACCCGCCACGGTATCGCCAGTCACGGTACCGCCTAAGTCGATCCCCGGGCTGCCCCACAGCAGCAGGGGTACCCTGACGGCCTCTTCGTAAACGTTGATGCCGTGAAACTTCCAGCCGTGATCGCCCAGCCCCTCGCCGTGGTCGGAGGTCACCAGCACCACCGAACCCCTGTCCGAAGTTTCTCCGCCCGAGGAGCGAGTGGCCGAGTGTCGGCGAAAAGCCTTAACGACCGTCGCGAGACCGCGGTCGGCCCTCAGTATTTCGCTGTCGTAAGCGCGCAGCGCCAACCCAACCGAATCGGGCCATTCGAGATCGAGCAGGCGATCGCGGCCGTAGGGATAGTGGGGGTCAACGAAGTGCAGCCAGGCAAACAGTGGCCGCGGGTCATCGCGTCGCCGCAACCAGTTCTCAAAATGCCGGGCCGTGGCGTCGGCACGACGGTCAAGCCGGTGCGCGCCCCGGCTGCCATCACCCGGGATCTTGCGTTTACCGCGCGAGGCTCCCTCGGCGTCGAAATCATCGTCGAAGTAATCAAAGCCCTGGCCGAAGCCGAACCGCGAGCTCACGGGCAGCGAGCTCACGAAGGCAGCCGTCGCGTATCCACCCCTTGACATCAGTTCGGCCAACATGAGCTCGCCGCCAGGCACCGGCTGGCCGTTCTGCATCACGCCCATCGAGCGCGGCCACCTCGACGCAAACAGTGCCGCGTGCGAAGGAGCAGTCGTTGCCGTGGGGGCCCACGCCTGCTCGTAGAGCACCCCCCCGCGGGCCAGGTCGGAAAGAAAAGGCGTGGTCTCAGTGGTGTAGCCATAAGCCGAGCAATGGTCGGCCCTGAGGGTGTCGATCGTGACCAGGAGAATGTCTGGGCCGGGAGGCGATACAACAGGACGCAGGTCGATACAGAACGCGGCCATACCTGCCCCGAGCAGCAGCAACAGGGCCAGCGCCCTGCTCATCGTTGAGGCCCCCGTACCCACCGCAGCACCATGCTTGCCACCGGGCGACAATGCTTACAAGGACGGGCCCTGCAACAAATAGCCTGCGCCCGCCGCCGCGTAGGCTATAATGGATAGATGATCGTTGCCGAAACCGGGTCAATGTACGACAGCTTCAACCGCAGCTGGCGGTCACTGTTGTGGCCGGAAAGCTCGTTTATTGAAGACCTGGTTGCTGCCTGCGAGTTAAAATCCGGCACCCGCATGCTCGATGTCGGTTGCGGCACGGGTTCGCTGCTCGAGCGAGCGGTCTACGACGAACCGGGAGCGCTGCTCTATGGTGTGGAGCCCACCCCCGACGCTCTCAATGTAGCCCGTCGGCGCCTGGGAGGCAGCGGAGAGCGCGTGCACCTGCTCGAAGGCTCTGGCCAATCGCTGCCCTTTGAAAACAACTCTTTTGATGTCATCGCTCTCACCATGGTGCTCAACGAACTGGGACTGGCCACCCGCCACCAGGTGCTGGCCGAGACCAGGAGAGTGCTCGCCACCGGGGGCCACGTGCTGGTCGCCGACTGGTCGGCCGCCTGGCCCGCGTGGCTGGCACTGGCGGCAGCACCCGCGCGCGTGCTGGCCCAGGCCGCGGGCATAGGGCCGGACCCCCCGGATGACCGCGGCCCCGGCTACGAACTCGAGTCGGCCGGATTCAGCCAGCCCCGCCTGGTACAGCGCTTCGTGGCCCTTTCGGGCGACGTAGAGCTCTGGAAGGCCGGCAAAGGCTGACCCATCCCGCTACGCGGCGAAATTGGAAACCGTTTATTTTCCGGTCTAGTGTGGCGTGATATACGCTGTTCAGCCGCCCACCCGTAAGAGCAGTCGAGGGTCCGGGCAGGCAGCGCCACGGGAGTATTCATAACCAGGATGAACAAGGTTCTTAACGACTGGGTCAACGAAATATCAGAGCTTACCTGCCCCGACCGCGTGGTCTGGTGCGACGGCTCACAACAGGAGTACCAGGGGCTGATCGACCAGCTGGTGGCCAGCGGTGATTTCACCGTTCTCAACGAGGAGACCTACCCCGGCTGTTACCTGTACCGCAGCGACCCCCAGGACGTCGCCCGGGTGGAGCACCTCACCTTCATCTGCAGCGAAGACGAGAATAACGCCGGCCCCACCAACAACTGGATGTCGCCTGAAGACGCCGAGAAAAAGGTCCGCCCGCTTTACGAAGGCGCGATGAAGGGCCGCACCATGTACGTGATTCCCTACATCATGGGACCTGCCGGCTCGCCCATATCCCAGGTGGGCGTCGAAATAACCGATTCGCCCTACGTCGTTATCAACATGCGTACGATGACGCGCATGGGACAGATCGCGATCGAGCAGCTCGGCGACGACGGCCAGTTCGTCAAGGGCCTGCACTCGCTGGGCGACCTTTCACCCGATCGTCGTTTCATCTTGCACTTTCCCGAGCGCCGCGAGATCTGGAGCGTGGGGTCGGGATACGGCGGCAATGCGCTGCTGGGCAAAAAATGCTTCGCCTTGCGAATCGCGTCGACCATGGCGCGCGACGAGGGCTGGCTGGCCGAGCACATGCTCATCCTCGGACTCGAAAGCCCCGAGGGCGACATCACTTACATGGCAGCTGCTTTTCCCAGTGCCTGCGGCAAGACCAACCTCGCCATGCTGGTCCCGCCCGAGTGCCAGGACGGCTGGAAAATCTGGACCGTGGGCGACGACATCGCGTGGATGAAATTCGGTGAAGACGGCCGACTCTACGCCATAAACCCCGAGTACGGATTCTTCGGTGTCGCGCCGGGCACGAGCAGCAAGACCAACCCCAACGCGATGATCAGCGCCTCGGCCAACACCATATTCACCAACGTGGCGCTGACCGATGACGGCCAGCCATGGTGGGAAGGCATGGACGGCGACCCGCCGGCCCACGCCACCGACTGGCGCGGCAACGACTGGACGCCGGCCAGTGAAGATAAAGCCGCCCACCCTAACTCGCGCTTCACCGCGCCCGCCTCCCAGTGTCCCTGCATATCCGAGGACTGGGAATCACCGCGCGGCGTGCCGATCTCAGCCTTCATATTCGGCGGGCGGCGGGCGAAAACGGCTCCGCTCGTGTTCGAAGCCTTCGACTGGGAGCACGGCGTTTACGTTGGATCGGCGGTCGCCTCGGAAACAACGGCAGCGGCCACGGGCGCGGTCGGCGTCGTCAGGCGCGACCCCATGGCAATGATACCGTTCTGCGGTTACAACATGGCCGACTATTTTGCCCATTGGCTGTCGCTGGGTGCCAAGTCAGACAAGCTGCCCGCTATCTTCCACGTAAACTGGTTTCGCCAGGACGACGGCGGCCGATTCATATGGCCGGGCTTCGGCGAGAACCTCCGCGTGCTGCGCTGGATACGCGAGCGCTGCCTGGGGGCGGCCGACGCGGTAAAAACAGCCGTAGGCTGGGTGCCGGCCGAGGGCACGATCGACATTGACGGCCTGGACGACGTCGACGAAGAGACGATGGCCGACCTGCTGCACATTGACCGTGAGTCATGGCAGGCCGAGGTGGAGGACCAGAAAGCCTTCTACGAAAAGTTCGGTGATCGCCTGCCCGAGAAAATCTGGGAGCAGCACCGAGCCCTGGCCGAACGACTGTCGCTGTAGATCAGGAGAACGGAAAGGCCGGCCAGTCGGCCGCGGGCCGGGACAGCTCCAGTGCCCGTGCCGTCTGCAAGACCAGCTCGTCACGATGACGCTCGGCCACCAGTTGCAGGCCCGCAGGTAAGCCCGCGTCGGTCATGCCGGCACGCAGGCTGGCCGCCGGATGCCCCGACATGTTAAACGGGTAAGTAAAAGCCACCGCGTGCATGGGCGCGTCAAAATCCCGACCGTCGACGCCCGAGGGCGGCGGCCCCGAAGCCGCAAAAGCCTCGGTCGGCAACTGCGGCGTTACCAGCAGATCATAATCTTCGAACAGGGCACCAAGCGCCGCGTTCAGCTCAGCGCGTTGCCGCTGTATGCGCGCGATGCCGGCCGGGTCGAGCCGCGAAGCAAACTGCAGGCCCTGCCAGAAACCCCGTCCCAGCTCTTCCTCGTGGCCTTCGACCAGCGGCGCCACTACGCCGAATGACTCAGCGCCGGCCATCATGCCCCAGTCGTTGCCGAGGTCGGGCAACTTCAAATCCAGCTCGTCTATTTCGAACCCCAGCGCCGCCAGCTCGGCCACGCTGCCTTCGACCTCGCGCAGCACGTCTTTCTGCACCCGCGCGTATCCGAGGTCGCGACTGAAGCCCACTCGCAACCCGGTCGGCAGATCATCGATGCTCTCGAGGTAAGAAAACCCCGGGTGCGGAAGCGAGTTGGCATCGGCGGGATGATAACCGCAGGCGGCGTCGATGAACGTCGCCGCGTCAGCCGTGCTGCGGGTTATGGGACCAAGGTGAATGGTGTCGGCCCATTGCGCACTGCCACCGTCGAGCGGGCCCAGCGGTATGCGGCCAAAGCTCGGCTTGATGCCGAACGCGCCGGTGTAGCAAGCGGGTATCCTCGTGGACCCGCCCCCGTCGGAAGCCGTGACCAGCGGCACCATGCGACCGGCGAGCGCCGCCGCCGACCCTCCGCTCGATCCACCCGGCGTGCGCTCGGCGTTCCACGGGTTGCGCGTGGTGCCGAACACGCGGTTCCTGGTAAAGCCCGTGTAACCGAACTCGGGCGTGTTGGTCTTGCCCACCACGATGGCACCGGCTGCGCGCAGGCGCTCCACCTGCACCGAATCGCGTTCGGCCACGTTGTCGCGCAGGGGCACCGAGCCGTAGGTGCAAGGAAGTCCGGCCACCTCTTCGAGGTCCTTGACGCCCAGGGGAACGCCGGCCAGCGGAAGCGTTTGCTCGCCATGGGCCATGCGTTTTTCCAGGTCGCGCGCGTCACCCAGCGCACGCTCGGCGCAGACGTGTACGAAAGCGTTGAGCGATTCGTTGCGCTCGGATATACGCGCCAGCGCCGCCTCCACGCAGTCGCTGGGCGAAGCGTCGCCGGCCCTCACCAGTGCCGCAAGTTCAACGGCCGACAGGTCCATCAAGTCACTCATGGAATGGTTTTTCGCCTGTCTCGCGTGTTGTGTCGAGTACGCGCTCCCAAGCCAAAGGACCCGATAGCCCCCACTCAGGGGGGAACAAAACGCTCCGGCCGAAATCGTGCAAAATTGCGAGCCAAGAGCGGAAATAACTTATCTTTTGCCTTTTTACGCCTTTTTATCACCATAAACGGCTCGCCAGCTTGGCATCCAGCCCCCGGGTGGGGTTAAAATGCGGCGTCGGCCGTATGCTTGCCAGCCAGGGGAACAAGTGCCCCCCCGAGGCGGCACAGCTCGGCACCACGGTGAAACAATGGTTGCAGTAAACAGAGCGGGCTGGGATGCCAGCCTGGCGCCCGATGAACGACCCGACGAACCAGCTGGGGGCACGGTTGCCGCCGCGCTGGGCTACCTCGTGTTCGGGCTGGGGACCTGCATGCTGGCCCTCACCTTGCTGCAGACCATAATGCGCGTCGTGCCCACCAGCATCGCTTTCGTGCTGCTGGTGGCAACGGTCGTCGGCGCCTGCGGCGGAATGTGGGCCCTGCTCTTCCACAGCCACTCCACCCCGCGACAGCGGCGCAGGTGGCCGCCCACTATTCACCTGTCTCAACATCTCCCGCGCGTGGGCCGCGACGGTTTCTAAACGTCGAGCTCCAGCTCGATGGGACAGTGGTCTGAGCCCATGACCTCGGCGTGGATGAGCGCCGACTTCACACGCGAAACCAGCCCCGCATCGACAACGTGGTAGTCGATGCGCCAGCCCACGTTGCGATCCCGCGCACCCGCGCGATAACTCCACCAGGAATAATCCCGCTCGTGCGCTTGCTTGCCTTCATAGGCCGACGCGGGATTCAGGGCGCGAAAGGTGTCGACGTAGCCGCGATCAAACCAGTCCTGCAACGCCCGGCGTTCCTCGGGTAGAAAACCAGTCACGGTCTCGTTCTGTTTCGGTCGGGCCAGGTCGACCTCGGTGTGGGCTGTATTCCAGTCACCGGATACGACCACGTTCTTACCCTGCTCGCGTTCTTCGTCGACCACCTCGAGCAGCGCGGCGTAAAACTCCATCTTGAAGCCCAGGCGATCGGGGTCGGGCCCCTCGGGGGTCTGCCGGCCGTTGGGAAAGTAAACATTGTAGACCGTGACCGCGCCGTGCTCGGTGACGAGAATACGCCCCTCGTTGCGCTCAAACCCGAGCCCGCGGGTGACGAACAAGGGTTTTTCGAGGCTGAAGGTCGCCACGCCGCTGTAACCCTTGCGCTCGGCCGAGTGCCAATCGAGATGGTAGCCCAGCGACGTGATGGCCAGCAGCACGTCGTCGGGCACCTGCTCAGGCAGGGCCTTTGTTTCCTGCAAGCACACGACGTCGGGACGGCTGCGTTCGAGCCACCCGAGGAAGCCCTTGCGCGCCGCCGCGCGAATGCCGTTAACGTTCCACGAAACTATGCGCATGCTCCATCAGTGGCCGGGCCGGGTCAAAATGACCAGCCTGCACGACCGGCCGACAGGTATAGCCGTGGCCCGCGTACACACCAAGTCGCCCAGCCCGCCGTTTCCATTGACACCACGTCGGGCGCGTTGTTTCATCGTCCAGGATCATGGCAGAAAATAAACTCCCTGGCCTGGAAGAGACGTTTCCCCGCTCGCAGAAAGTGCAGGTCGGCGACCTCGCCGTACCGCACCGCGAGATAACGCAGACCGGCGACAACCCGCCCGTGGAAATTTACGACACCACCGGTCCGCAGGGTTTCAGCGCCGAGCAGGGCTTGCCGCACAAGCGCGCCGAGTGGACCGCGATCCGAAGGCAACAAGGCGGCGACGGCAACATGAGCCAGATGCACTGGGCTCGCCAGGGCCAGGTGACCGAAGAGATGCGCTACGTCGCCCAGCGCGAAGGCGTGACTGCCGAGTTCGTGCGCGAACGCGTTGCCTCGGGCCAGGCCATCATCCCCGCCAACGTAAACCACCCCGAGCTCGAACCCATGATCATAGGCCGCGACTTCCTCGTGAAGATCAACGCCAACATCGGTAACTCGGCGGTCGTGTCGGACATCGAAACCGAGGTGGACAAGCTCCGCTGGTCCACGCGCTGGGGTGCCGACACGGTCATGGACCTGTCGACCGGGCCCGACATACACGCCACGCGAGAGGCGATAGTACGCAACTCGCCGGTGCCAATAGGCACCGTGCCAATCTACCAGGCGCTGGCAAAAGTTAACGGTCTACCCGAGAAACTTAACATCGACGTGTTCATCGAAACACTGGTCGAGCAGGCCGAGCAGGGCGTAGACTACTTCACCATTCACGCGGGCGTGCTCCTGGGCTACGTCCCCATGACGGCTGCCCGGGTGACGGGCATAGTCTCGAGGGGCGGCGCGATAATGGCTGGCTGGTGCCTGGCCCACCACCGCGAGAACTTTCTCTACACCCACTTTGAAGACATCTGCGAGGTCATGAAAAAGTATGACGTCGCCTTCTCGCTGGGCGACGGACTCAGGCCTGGCAGCCTCGCCGACGCCAACGACGAGGCGCAGTTTGCCGAGCTCGACACCCTGGGCGAACTGACCCTCAAGGCCTGGGAACACGACGTACAGGTGATGGTCGAAGGCCCCGGCCACGTTCCAATGCACCTGGTGGCCGAAAACATGCAGCGACAGGCAGCCGTCTGCCACGGAGCGCCGTTTTACACCCTCGGACCGTTGACCACCGACATCGCGCCAGGCTACGACCACATAACCTCTGCCATCGGCGCGGCGATGATCGCCCAGCTGGGCTGCGCGATGCTCTGCTACGTTACGCCCAAGGAGCACCTTGGCCTGCCCGACCTCGACGACGTGCGACAGGGCGTGGTGACCTACCGCATAGCCGCGCACGCCGCCGACGTTGCCAAGGGGCACCCCGGCGCGCGACTGAGAGACGATGCTCTTTCGAAGGCGCGTTACGAGTTCCGCTGGGAAGACCAGTTCAACCTGTCGCTCGACCCACCCACGGCGCGCTCTTACCACGACGCGACCATGCCGGCAGCGGCGGCAAAAGAGGCTCACTTCTGCTCGATGTGCGGACCCAGGTTCTGCTCGATGCGCATCACCGAAGACGTGCGGCGCTACGCGGCCGAGCACGGCTACAGTGAGGACGACGCGCTCGACCATGGCCTCCGGGAAAAAGCCGACGAGTACAGGCGGACCCGCCGCAGCGCGGCCTGAAGCAGCAGGGCTGAGAAGCTGCTTCTTTCGGGTAGGCCACCCCGCTAAACAGTAGCGATGCCTACACGCAGCGCCATCTATCACCGCAACAAGAACGTGAGCATTTTCCCAATCGAGGGAGATCGCTTTCTCATAACGGCCTCGTTGCGCGACGAGGTACACGACGTTCGAGCCGAGGTGGAGATCCTGCATCCCTCGCTGGAGATAGTCGCCGCCCGCAGCGAGGTACGCAACGGGCCCTTCACCGAGGTCTGCAACATGACCCACCCCAACATCGAACGCCTGGTGGGAATGAAGGTCGCGCGCGGCTTTACGCTGGAAGCGCGCAAGGCCGTTGGCGGTTCGGGCGGATGCCACCGCGTATCGGAGCTACTGGTCGAGATCGCCCAGGCCGCCTACCAGCTGCATTTCGTGCGCCTGTTTACCTCGCAATCGCGCGAGGAACGCGAACGGGAAGACGTGCCGCTGCAACGCCACGATTTCGTTCTCAACAACGTGCCCGGCATGCGCGACACCTGCTTCAGCTACAGCACCGCGAACCGACAGCTGGTAGAAGAAAAAGCCACCCCCCTGCGCATGCTCGAGCAGGACATGCCTACCAGAAACATAGATGACACCCGCGGCGAAGACCGAGCGCGGCCACCCGCTGAAAAGGAGAGCTGACATTGGCTGATCTCGATGGACATCGCGCGCTCGTTACCGGCGGCTCGCGGGGAATAGGCCGGGGAATCGCGCTGGCACTGGCCGGCTGCGGGGCTTCACTGGTCATCACTTATCGTCGCGCAGAAGAAGAAGCCGCCTCGGCGGTGGCCGAGATAGAAGCGCTCGGCGGACGAGCGCTGGCCCTCAAGAGCGACGCGAGTGACCTCGAGCAGGTTGAAGAAGCGTTTGCCCGGGCCAACGAATTCCTCGGCGGACTGGACACCGTGGTGGCCAACGCCGGCCTGCCCTCGGGCGTGGCCCCGGTGTCGCAGGTCGAGCCGCGCTACTGGCGCAAGGTGCTCGACACCAACCTCGACGGCGTGTTCTACACGCTGCGAACCGCGGTGCCCTACATCGAGAACGCTGGCGGCGGTTCGATAACGGCGATCTCGTCGATAGCTGCCGATAACCTCATGCCCTTCGGGTCTCCCTACAACGTGGCCAAGGCCGGCGTCAACGCGCTTACCCTGACACTGGCAAAAGAGGTCGCCTCTTCGGGAATCAGGGTCAACGTCGTGGCTCCCGGCCTGGTGAAATCAGCCATGGGCGACGCCGTGGTCAACGCCCACGGCGAAGCCGCGCTGGCCAGCATCGCACTCGGCCGCATGGGCCAGCCCGACGACATAGGCCGCATGGTGGCTTTCCTGGCCTCAAGCGACGGCGAGTGGATCACCGGCAAGGTGCTGCGCGTGGACGGCGGCCAGTACATCCACACCTGAGCGTGCAGCTGTCAGCCGGGGCTGCCGGTATCGCCGAGCTGCCGCTGGTTGCGCTCCCAGCGACCCATGAGGTCTTCGAGTTTTTCCTGGGTTGCCTGCCACTTGCCCAGGAGCTCCTGGTAGTCATCGTTGCCGTACACGTCGGGATCGGACAGTCGCTGTCCGCGCTCGGCCTGCTCCTGCTCCAGCTCCGAGATGCGTTTTTCGAGGCGCTCGCTCTCGCGCTGCAGACGACGCTGCTCGTTTCGACTCAGCGAAGGCTTTGTCGGAACTGTCTTTTCAGCGGCGACGGCTGTTTTTCTGCCGGCGGTTTTTTTACCATCCGCCTGCTCGCCAACCGCTTTCCCGCCTGGCGGCTGCTTTGAAACGCCGGCGTCTTCCTCTTCGTCAAGCGAGCGATAGCGAAAACGCTCCATGTAGTCCTTGAGCTTCCCCGGGTACTCCTCGAGATGCCCGGCTTCGATATCCCAGATGCGCGTGGCCAGGCGGTTCACGAAGGCGCGGTTGTGACTCACGAAAATCATGCTGCCACCAAAGGTAGCCATTGCCTCGGCCAGTGCCTCGGCCGAGCCGAGGTCGAGATGGTTGGTGGGTTCGTCCATGAGCAGGAGGTTGCCCGGATTGACCATCATGCAGGCCAACGCCACGCGCGCTTTCTCGCCGCCGCTGAGGACAGCGATTTTCTTGTCGACGTCGTCGCCCGAAAAGAAAAACGTGCCGAGGACATTGCGCACCGCGACCATGTCATCGCCTGAACTGGCGCGGTAAACCTCGTCGAGAACAGTGGCCGAAGGGTGCAACTTGTCGGTCACGTGCTGGGCGTAGTAACCCGATTTCACGTTGGCGCCGCTGCGCACCGACCCGGCGCTGGGATCAAGCTCGCCCGCGAGGATCTTGAGCAGCGTCGTCTTGCCCGCACCATTGGGCCCGACGATGGCCACGCGGTCGCCGCGGCGCACCTGCAGGTTGAGGTCGCTCAGCACCTTGAGCTCACCGTAAGAATGGCTGAGATCTTCTACCGCCAGCACCGTGCCACCGGCACGAGCGCAAGCCGGAAAACGAAACGAAAGCGTGCCGCCCTCGCGCAACCTGGCTACCTCGTCCATCTTCTCGAGCATTTTCACGCGGCTCTGCACGGCCCTCGCCTTGTTGGCCTGGGCCCTGAAGCGATTAATAAAACGCTCGGCCTGCTCGCGTTCACGGGCGATGTTGGTCGCCCTGCGATCGAGCACCTCGCGTTCCTCGGCCCTGAGCAGGAGGTAACGCTCGTAGTTGCCGGTGTACTGGCGCAGTCCTTCGATCTCGTAGGACACAACCCGGTTGATCTGCTCGTTGAGAAACTCACGATCGTGGCACACCAGCACCATCGCGCCCTTCCAGCGCGCCAGGAATCCACCCAGCCACGCCACCGAGGGAACGTCGAGGTGGTTGGTCGGCTCGTCGAGCAGCAAAAGGTCGGGCTTCTGGTAGAGCAGGCCGGCGAGCACCGCGCGCATCTTCCAGCCACCGCTGAACTCCGACAGGTCGCGTTCGAGGTCGGCCTCCGCGAACCCCAGTCCGGCCAGTATTCGAACGGCCTCGTGTCGCGAGAAATGGGCTTCAAAGTGGGCCAGCTCGTCGTGCAGGTCAACGAGTTTCTGGGAGAGGTCGAGCTGCTCCTGCTCGTTGCTAGCGGTCGTCAGCTCCTCTTCCACGCCGGCGAGCATCTGCTCGACTTGGCTGCGTCCCGGAACCGAGTCGAGCACCGAGTCGATCAGCGTGCTGCCGCCCTCGATCTCAATCTCCTGGGGCAGGTAACCCGAGCGAGCGGCGCGGGCAAAGCGTATGCTGCCACCGTCGGGTTCGACGCGTCCGGCCAGCACGCGCATGAGCGTCGACTTACCCGTACCGTTACGGCCGACCAGGCCGATCCTGTCTTCCTCGCCGATACGCAGGTCAACGCCGTCGAGGAGTCGGCGACCCCCGAACCCGATTTCCAGGCCTTCGGCTGTTACAAGTGACACGGTAGTAAACGCAGCGGCGGGTAGCGCGAGAAAGCGCCAGCCGGGATATCAGTTGCCGGTAAGCGTGGCCCCCGCCGGATGTTCGCCCAGCACCGAGTCGCGCACCCGAACCCTTCGACCGGCGTGCAAGCCGGCGTGACTACCGGTGAGCGCGTTCTCCTCAATCTCTACCGAGCGGGCCACCACCCGCCGGTAAGCAGCCACGCCCGCCCTGCCGTTGCCCACGATGCGCAGGTCGCGCACGCGCACGCGGGTGCCGGCAACGCCGGCGGCCGAAAAGCCCCTGATCTCGCCCGGCCCCAGCACGCTGCAGCTGCTTCCGTAAAGGCAGCGTACTCCCTGCCGGGGGGTACTGGTTTCGGGGTTGCCGATAATGCTGAAGCCATCGAGGTGCAGGCTGGCTCGATCGGACAGCACTACTCCCTCGGTGGATACCGCACTGCAGTCCAGATCAGCAAGCAGCCAGCCCGTGTCGCCGGCTTCGACCAGCTGGCCGCAGTGGTCCACCACCACGTCGGCGGCAGCGGCAGGTAGCGCAAGGGCGCAAAGCAGTGCAGGGACGACGAGAAAAATTGCCCGGTGCGGGCCAGCCGTAATAACTTTCATAACGGCTACAGCATAAAGCGATACCGCTGCCTTGCAAGGGGAAACCGCGTTATACCGCCAGGAAAAGCCGTAGGGCCGGGTGAGAAAACGCGAAAAGAAGCCAAAAAAACGACTCCGGAAACAAGGGTCTTCACCTTGTCCCCGGAGCAAGGGTGCTTATTGCGCCCCCGTTTATGAACCGCCTCAGTAGGACGGCTCTATATGCAGTTCCGGGACTCCGATCGGTGTGCCCCGTCCGCAGGACAACGATGCCACCCTGCAACGGCAGGGCAAGAGCTATCTGGCTTGGCGGCCAACAATATTCGCACAACGCACAGCCACGGTGACGCTTCCCCCCCGATCGCTCACGCAAATAGTTCGCCCGACTGCAGGGAGACCCGCTTTTTCAGGCCGCAGCCACGGTTACAGGAACGCCGTTGAGCACCGCGTTGCCCGTCAGGCCCTCGGTCTGGGTCTCGTCGGTGAGGTCATTTACCGACACACCACCGGCTTCTGCCGCCACCTTCATGCGGGTCCCGGGGCGGTCGTGCCCCCAGCCGTGGGGAATGCTGACCACCCCGACCATAATCTCGTCGCTCAGCTCCACCGGAATATCCACCCGGCCCACGCGGCTCTGTACGCTCACCAGCTGTCCATCCGCCAGGTCCAGGCGCGAGGCATCGGCCGGATTGATCAGCGCCGTGCAGCGCGGCTTGCCCTCGGCCAGGCTCGGACAGTTGTGCATCCAGGAGTTGTTTGACCGCAGGTGCCGTCGGCCAACCAGCAGCATGCCGTTGCCCTCGGCGTCGGGCTCAGTCACCTGCCCTACCCTTCCCCGGGCAAAGTCAGCGGCCAGGCGTTCGAGCTCTCGCTCGACCATGTCACCGCCAAGCTTGACGCGTCCGTCGTCGTGGAGCACGACCCGCGCCAGCCCGCCTGTCTTGAGCGCACCCAGGTCCAGCCCCGAGGGATGCTCGGAGAGTTTCTCAACCGTCAGCCCGTGCTCACCACCGGCGAGCATCATGTCCACCACCTCGGTAACCGTCGCCGACATGGCCTGGGCGGGGTCGGCCTCGGTCTCGCCGCCCGAAGCGGCGGCGTCTTCGTTGCGCAGCCGGACGAGCTCGGATAGCAAGCCACGGCTGATTTCCCACTCGCTCAGGTCGCCATCTGCGGCCTCAAAAACCGGCTGGCTGAAACGAGCGGTGTCGCGCACGGCCAGTTGGTGAAACGCCAGGCTGTACTGCGGGTTCATGAGCGAACTCCTCGGCGGCAGTATCACGTTGGCAAACCTGGTGGTCTCGTTGAGCGCGGGGTCGAGACTGACCATGAAGTCGAGCCCCTCCAGCGCGCCCTCCAGTCGCCGACCGTTGGGCGTAGACAGTACCGGGTTGCCGGCCATCGTGACCAGGCCGCGCAACTGCCCTTCACCAGGCGTATCCATTTCTTCGGCCATGGTGGCCGCCGGGATCTCGCCGGCGAACTCGGCCATTCCGCGCACCCGTGACTTCCAGCGACCGTACCTGCCACGCGAACGGTTGGGTATCGCGGCGTGGGGAAACATCAGGCCGCCTTCCCGGTCGACCTTGCCCGTTAGCAGGTTCACGGCAAGGGCCAGCACGCTGACCAGCGTGCCGTAGGGCTGCAGGCAAGTGCCGATGCGGGGGTACACGGCCGCCGCCGGTTCGTCGGTAAAATCCTTGACGAGCTCGCGGATGTCGGCCGCGGCAATTCCCGTGAGCAGCTCCACCGCTTCGGGGGTGTAACTCGCGGCGTGCTGTTCGATGAGCTCAGCGCCGTCGATCAGCCCGTCAGCCGCGCCGGGCGCAACCAGGCCCTCGGCAAAAATGACGTTGAGCATGGCCAGCAGCAGCAGCGGGTCGGTGGACGGTCGTATGAACAGGTGGCGATCGGCCAGGCGCGCGGTCTCGCTGCGACGCGGGTCTATGACGACCACCTTGCCGCCGCGTTTCTGTATGGCCCGCAGGCGACCACGGATGCCAGGGGCGGTCATGAAGCTGCCGTTCGAGGCCAGCGGGTTGGCGCCCATCATGATCAGCATTCGGCAGCGGTCGACGTCGGGGACGGCGATGGTCAGCTGGCCGCCGAACACCTGCTGGGCCGCCAGCATGTGGGGGAACTGGTCGACCGTCGACGCGCTGAAACGCACCTGGCTGTCCAGCGTGCGTATGAGCATGGCGGCCGACAACTGGGCCGGCAGGTTGTGTACCGTGGGGTTACCGAAGTAGGTGGCCAGGGTGTCGCGACCGCCCGTCTTCTGCACAGCGTGCAATCCCTGCGCGGCGACACGAAAGGCCTCGTCCCACTCTACTTCCCGCCAGCTGTCGCCCTCGCGAATCACCGGGCGACGCAGGCGGTCGGGGTCTTCGTACAGGTCGACGAGCGCAAATACCTTGGGACATATGTAGCCCCGCGACAAGGGGTCGTTCTCGTCTCCCTCGATTTTTACGACACGGTCCTGCTCGGTCTCCACGAGGATTCCACAGCAGGCTTCACACAGGTTGCAGGCACGATGATGTAGCGGCATGGGGATAGCTTGCCACAGCGGCGTTGCCCACGGAACAGGTCCGCGACGGCCCGGCTTGCACGCACTCGATTGCGCACGGGCGGCAGCAGCTGCTAGAAAGGGCCTGTGCCCAGTGAAATCACAAAAGGAATCGAAATTGCGGTACGGGTTGCCTACATTGCCCAACAGTCCGACCCGGCCCGGGACCGCTACGTGTTTGCCTACCACATCACGATTGGCAACCAGTCAGAGCGCAGCGTGCAACTGCTCGACCGCCACTGGGTTATCAGCGAGCAGGACGGCTCGGTGCGCGAAGTAGAAGGCGAAGGCGTGGTCGGGGAACAGCCGGTGCTCGAACCAGGCGAAGAGCACGAGTACAGCAGCGGTGCGATACTGGCTTGCCCCGACGGCAGCATGCAGGGCAGCTACGGCATGATAGGCGAGGATGGCGAGAGCTTCCGGGTGAGCATACCCCGCTTCGAGCTGAACATGCCGCGCACCCTGCACTGATCGAAGGAGCGTGATCCCCTTCAGAGGGTGACGAGTTCTTCGGCGCTGCTCGGGTGAATGCCCACCGTGGCGTCAAACTGGGCCTTGGTGGCGCCGGCCTTCATGGCAACGGCTACGCCCTGTATGATCTCGGGCGCGTCGGGTCCGGTCATGTGACATCCCACCACCGTGTCGTCGCTTTCGCGCACGACCAGTTTCATGAACACCGGTGCGCGGCGACCGGTGAGCGAGTGCAATAGCGGATTGAAGCGCGTGCTGAAGGCGCGTACGCCGTTTTCGCCCCAGCGTTCGCGGGCCTGTTCTTCGCTCAGACCCACGCTGGCTATGGGCGGCTCGCTGAACACCGCCGTGGGTATGCCCTCGTAGTCCATCTCGCTGTCCTTGCCGCCGAACTCGCGGTCGGCCAGCGCGCGACCTTCCTGTATGGCCACCGGTGTCAGCATCACGCGCCCGGTGAGATCGCCCACCGCAAACACCCCCTCGACGTTGCTACGCAAACCCTCGTCCACCAGCACCTGCCCCTGCGCCCCCGTGGCCACGCCGACCGCTTCGAGGCCCAGGCCCTCGGTGTTGGGCTTACGCCCGGTTGCATAAATAACCACGTCGCTCGTGATCTCCGGCGCCTGGTCGCCGCTTTTTAACTGCACGGTCAACCCGCCATCGCCGTGTTCTATGCCCTCAACCACGCTGTTTGCACAGAGTTTTATACCCGAATCAGCCATGCGCTCGGCCAGCTCGGCGCGGATGTCTTCATCGAAGCCGCGAAGTGGTAGCCCACGCCGGTAGACAAGCGAGGTGTGGGTACCAAGCGCCGATAATACGCCGGCCAGCTCAACGGCTATGTAGCCGGCACCGACCACCACCGCTCTCGCCGGCTGTTCGGCGAGTTCAAAAAACCCATCGCTGGTAATCGCGTGCTCCACGCCCGGCAGCGTGGGCAGCGCGGGCCGGCTGCCGGTAGCGAGCAGCACCCTGTCCGCCTTTATCTCGCGGCGACCCACCTGCACGCTGCCCGGACCGCAAAGCCTGGCCCTGCCGTGCAGCAACTCCACGCCGGCCTCGGCCAGCAAGCGCTCGTGCACGCCCTCGAGCCTGCCTACCTCGGCGTCGCGAGCGGCCACCAGTGCCGGCCAGTCGAGCTCGGCCGGGCTGCTGGATCGCCAACCATAAGCGGCCGCGTCGTGGGCCGAGTGGGCGTACGAGGCCGCAAAGAACATCAGCTTCTTGGGAATGCAGCCGCGTATGACGCAGGTGCCGCCCAGGCGGTCGCCTTCGACCAACAGTACGCGCGCGCCGTAAGACGCCGCCCGCTTGGCCGCGGCCAGTCCACCGCTGCCGCCACCGATGACGAGAAGATCAGGATTTGATTGAGCCATAACAGTGCCGTGCTAGACGGGTCAGCCGCGGTACACAAGCCAGGGGGCCGACAGCTATGCCCCCTCAACCTGGTGCCCCCACCCTTTACTTTATTTTTGCTGTATTATTCCGCAAAGAGGAAGGCCAAAAAAAAGGGAGCCTCTCCGAAGCGAGGCTCCCCCTGCCGTAGTTCGTGTGAAGGAGAATGGCAGTGACTCAAGATTGCACCACTTGCAGAGCGAATCCCAGTCTCTTTCGCACCGACCCCCGAGCAGGCTCGGCTTGCCCGCGATTTAGCAGAGCGCTGTTCGGCGAGGCAGGGGTGGAGGCCGCCTTGGGCTGCCCCCCCAAGTGGATGGTTCTCCCTAAGTACGTGTTTCTTATTGCATTTTTCCACGTCGGCGAAAAGCCCGCAAAACACGCGGCTTTGCCGGTGGAGCAGCTACGGGAGCCCGCAAGACAGGCGGCCAAGCGTATACTCGGCTTGAATCGGCAGCCATCTGCGGGCAGGCAGAGCCTGTGGATACAACCCTAGAAGACCCCTCCATCACCCGTACAATAGACCTGCTCTACAAGGCCCAGGCCTCGCGCGACCTCGCCGCCTGGCTCGACTTGTTTGCCACCGATGCGGTGGTGCACGACCCCGTCGACTCGCCAGCGGCCGAGGGCCGCGAGGCAATAACCAAATTGTGGAAGCAGTTCACCGGGCCGTTCTCGTCCTACCAACGGCGTCCCGAGCGGGTGCTGCAGAGCAGGGGCGGCGCGGCCGTTTACTGGACCGGTACTGCCTCCGCTGAGTCGAGCGAGACCGACTGCGAAGGCATCGACGTATTCGAGTTCAACGACGACGGTAAGATCCGCGCGTTGATGTCCTGGTGGGATCCAGCCGGCCTGCTGCTCGAGCTCGCGGGCGGATAGCCGCCTGGCTCATACGCGGCGAAAGCGGCCATCTTCTTCCCTGGTCAGCTCGCCGCGTACGATCAAGCGCTCGGCGTGCCGCTCCATCATCACTCGCTCGGCGAAGGGCTGCCATGGTATGTGCTCGTAGCGCTTGCCGTACACCACGCACTCGCGGGCGATCTCTGCCAGGCTGCGCGGCTCTTCGCTCAACTCGAGCAAGCGCCGGTCGCGATGATCGACCACGGCCAGGTAACGGTCGACGGCGCCAACGAGGTCGTCTTCTATGACGCCCGCTTCATGAAAACTCACGAAGGCCCGCAACCCTGGAGCCATGTCACGCAGCATCTCGAGCGAAGCAACCGTTTCGTCCAGGCTCGCAGAAGCGTCGGCGTAGTAAGGCCCGAAGGTGGTCAGATCGAGATCGCCCACGAACACTATGTCGTCGGGCTCAAAACGAACTACCAGGTGCCCACTCGTGTGGCCGGGCGTGTGCAGCAGGTGGACGCGGTTACGCCCGGTGTCGATAACCTCGCCGTCCACGGCTGAGCGCGCGTCTGGACGCGGGCGAAAATTGAACTTGTCTACCGTTACCTGCCGCCACAGCGTATCGAACTCCTCGTCCATTCCGTAAGCGGCCATGAGCGCGTCCAGCGAAGCCATGAGGGGGGCCTCGTTCTCGTGCAGCAGCAGCTCGGCGTCTTCAAAGACGGAGTTACCGGCAAAGTGGTCCTCGTGCGCGTGACTGTTGATGACCAGGTCGACCTTGCGGCTCGTGACCGACGCGCCCGCCTCGGCCACGTCGAGCGACGGGTCTACGACCAGGCACAAGTCGTCTTCGAGCAGCAGCGAGTTGCCCGATGGATACTTGCCACCGCGCGATCCGCCGAGCAGGCGCAGGTCACCCCGCTCACCCAGGCCGATGCGTTCCACTTTCGACCCGGGCATGCGCGCCTCAGGCGTCGCCGACGCGATCCATCACGCGCCGCTGCTCATCGGGGCCGGGCACGCCGCCAGCCTCGATTTCCACGCCGGTGCTCTCGAGAAAACGACTCACCATGGTGTAGAAGCCCACGGCCACCAACAGCTCCACCACCTGGCGATCACCGAGAGCCTCGCAAAGTTTTTCGAGGGTTGAGTCGCCCAGGCGGGCGTCAGCCAACAACTCGTCTGCCGCCGCGATGACGTCGAGCTCCAACTCCGAAAACGCGTCGGAGTCGGCCGCGCCCTGCTCGAGAGCGTCCACCTGGGCCTGGGTCACACCGCAGGCCATGCCTATGGGAACGTGCTGGGCCCACTCGTAACCGGCACCTGCCACCTGGGCCACGCGCAGTATGGCGATCTCTCTCAGCGACGCGTCCAGTTCGAGCCCACCGAGCACCACCGCGCCCATGTCCTGGAAACCGGCCAGCAGGCCCGGCGACCAGGCCAGCATGCGGAAGATATTGAGCGGCCGGCCAAGCGCGTTCAGGCGCCGGGTGGTCTCCTCGTCGAGCGTGTCGAGATCGGGGTAATCAAGTCTAGCCAATGTGCTTCTCCTTTGTCGGCCCGGAAAGAAGACAGCTATCAGGAAGCCCGGGCCCTGAACAGGCCCGCCGAGGCCGCGTCGCACAGGTCGTTGTAACCGCACCAGTTGCACAGCACTCCGGGGTCGGGCGGGAAAACCGTCGCCGCTTCGATGGCCGCGATCTTCTGCACCAGCCCGGATTCTATCTCGTCGGCTTCCTCGCGGCGTACCACCGCGCGCAGGACGCGCCCGCGCTTGAGAAAATCGAGCACCAGCTCGACCTCGTCGTCGTCGGTCTCACGAAACATCGCCAGCGCGTATGCACGCAACTGCTCGGCCTCCTTGCCCTCGAATCGAGTCGGGACGCGCTTGCCGGTCTTGTAGTCGATGATGTGCAGGCGGCCCTCGTCGTCCCTGGCCAGGCGATCAATGAAGCCCTGGAAGAACCTGCCGTTGGCCAGCTCTATTTCAAAGTGGTACTCGCAGCCCAGCGTCTTCATCTGGTCGACACAGAAGCGCGTAGCGTGCCAGGAGCTGAGAATCCTCGCCCCTTCGCGGCGGTAGTACTCCATGTTGTCGTTGGCCTTGATGACACGAATCGGCGGAACGTGGTCGGCGAGCATCTTGTCCCAGCGGCGGCAGTACCACTCCACCGCTTCCTCGGACGAGCGTTCGCGGCCATCTACGCGCTCGTTGAACAGCCACTCGGCCGCGTCGTGTACGCGGCTGCCCATGAAGCCCTCAACTGACTGGAAAGCCTCCTTGACACCATCGAGATAACGATAGCGAAAACGACGAGCGCACTGCGTGAACTGGTTCACGCGTGAAAAGCTGTAGGGACCCGCCGAAGCGGCGCCCGCGGTCAGGCCGGGGGGCGACATGCCACCTTCACTGCGCAGACCCGGTGGCGGATGCAAGCAGCTCTATCGATTTCTCATTGCCTATGGCCAGCAGCGTATCGCCCTGCTCGAGTACGCGGTCGGGTGCAATGTTGAACTCCATCTCGCCGCCGCCGCGCGCGACCGCCACCACGTGAACGCCGAAGCGGCTGCGCAGGTCGGCGTCACCGAGGCTGATCCCGTCACAGAGCGAGCCCTCTGCTATGGCAACCTCGGCCATTCCCACCTTGCGATCACTGGGAGATGTGAGCACGTCGACAAAATCGAGCACACGCGGGTGCAGCGCCGCCTGGGCCATGCGGTGGCCGGCGATGCTGTAGGGAGACACCGTGCGCGTGGCCCCGGCACGCTTGAGACGAGCCTCGTTGGCCTCGTTCTCACACCTCGCCACGATGAACAGGCCGGGGTTCATCTCCCGACCGGTGAGAGTCACGTAGAGATTGTCGGCGTCAGACGGAAAGGTAGTCAACAGGCCGCGGGCCCGCGCGACACCGGCCTGCTCGAGTACTTCTTCTCGGGTAGCGTCGGCGTTAATCCCCAGCATGCCCTCGGGCAGTGGTTTTTCGCGCTCGATGACCACGAAACTCACGCCCCTCTGTTCAAGTTCGCCGACCAGGCGCCGACCAAAACGGCCGTAGCCGCAAACGATGTAGTGATCTTTCAAATCGCGAAGCATTCTCTGCGTCCTCCGCATCCCGAAGTAGGCCTGCAGCTCGCCCTCGAGTAGAGCGCGAGCCCAGGCCCCTATTATGGTAAGCACCACGCCGATGCCGAGCACGATCAGCGCGACGGTGAACAGGCGGCCTGCCTGGCTCAGCTCGTGGACCTCGCCGAAACCCACGGTCGAAAGCGTGATCACGGCCATGTACAGCGAATCGATCCAGCCCAGGTCCTCGATATACATGAAGCCCAGCGTGCCACTCGCCGTGAGCGTTCCTATGGCTGCAACGGTAACGGCGAACGGAAACCCACGTTCGCCCATGGCCAACCGCGGCCGTGAAAAGCCCTCACCACGATCCGCCTTCACTGTGTTTTCCCCGGCGACAACCGCAACCGGTAAGTGATCGTTCCCACGACGGCAACGTCCCGGCGGCGGCATTCGGCATCGATAGCTGCCGTGTCGGCATCGATCATCCGCCCTTCCACGCAACCGGTCGCGACCTCGCCGCTGCGCCCCAGCGCGCACGACAACGCCCGGCAGTCTCCTGCCAGCGGCGTGATGAACGACAGGTCCAGCCCCAGTGTTGACGACGGGCCACGGCCACCATCGGCAGATGTAGTGTAGGCCGAAGGCGCCTGTTGACCGGCGCGCGGCCAGGCAGCCCGCGGGGGACCGCTGGGCTCTTCGAGAAGCGCCTCCGCGGCACCGCCGTGCAGGCGCAAGCCAGTGCTGGTGTTGTCGTCCTTCCACGGAAGACTCACGCGCACTCCGTCGGCAGCAGGGCCGCAGCTGATCCCCAGTCTGCGCGCATAAGCCGAGCGCTGCAGCCGGACCAGCGTCGATTCGAGCGCCGGCTCGTTCACGCCCCTCCGCCCTCGCCGAAGTAACGTTTCCCCTGCCAGAGGAAACCCACCGCGAAAGTCGCGCTGGGTACGAGCGCTGCGTGCCAGGCCAACGCCCAGCCAGCACCCAGCTGGCGAACATCGCGTACGCCCCAGATCATAAAACAGCCCAGCAGGTAGCCCAGGTAGCCCATGGCCAGCCACCTTGCCCAGGCACGGCGGGTCCACAGCCCCCAGGCCCCGGGCAACCACACCGCCAGGTGAACGAGCAGGGCAAGCGCGGCCACGGTACCGCTGAAGCGCCAACCGAAAAGCGTCTGCGAGTAGTCGGCCGGGCCAGCCAGCGCCACGCGGCCCAGCTCAAAAACCGTGGCCGACAACGCCACCACGACGAGTGCCAATACGAAGCGTGGCCTGCGAGTACTCACAGCGTGGTTATGTCACCGGGAGGGCTGCGAATCCACGCAGGCCCGCCTCGCTGTCGGGGGACGCAGCGGGTCCGGGTCAGTTGACCTCGCGAACCCTGGGGCAGGCCTGCCCCAGGTAGCGCAAGAGGTTCCAGCCGTGGAACAGTTCGGGGTACAACACCGGCTTGCCGCTGGTCACCAGCCCCACCGAGATGCGACGCTCCGGATCTGCCCAACCCAGTACGTTGGTAAAACCGAGGTGCCCGAAGGCCGTGCTCGTGTCGGGGCCGTAAACGCTGATCCATTCACCGCCCAGGAAAAACCCCATGCCGTAACGTATTGGCGCGCCCAGGGTGAAATCAAACTCGAGGTAAGACTGCTCCATCGTGGCCCGGCGTATGGTGAGCGGGTTGAACACCTGCACTCCGCCCAGCGTGCCACCGGCCGCCAATAATTCGTAGAAACGGCTGAGTTCTTCGGCCGTGCCGCAGATGTTGGCCGACGGAACGATGCCGGTGAGAAAGCGACGGTCGTTGGTCATCTCTATGACCTGGTCAAAGTCCAGGCCCAGGGCGCGCTTCAGGACCGTGGAAACCGGCGGCATCAAGGGCAGGCCGGTGTGGTAATTGCGCACCACGCTGTCCAGCTTGTCGGGCGCCACCCCGTAGTTTAATCCCTCGAAACCAAGCGGGTCGAGTATCTCGCTGGCCAGCACCTCGCGGATACTCTTGCCGGTCACGCGACGTACGATCTCGCCCAGGATAAAGCCGCCGCTGATGGCGTGATAGGCAAGGCGACGGCCCGGGCGTCCGCTTACCCGCGCTTCGGCCAGGTGGCCGATCACCCAGTCGCGATCGTCGAGATAGTCGAGGTCAAAAGCCGCCGGGGGGAGATGCGGCAGCCCGGCCCGGTGGGTGAGCACGTGCTTGATGGTTATCCATTTTTTCTGCTGCGCGTTGAACTCCGGGATGTACTCGCAAACCGGGTCGTCGAGGTGCAGCAAGTGGCGCTCGTCGAGCAGGTGAATGACCATGGCTGTTATGGCCTTGGACGCCGAGAAAATATTGAAGGGCGAGTCCAGGCCCACCTTGACCGGCGGCACGTCTTCCGGGTCACCCGGCCCCGAGCCTCTCACGTAGCCTATGGTCCGGTTGAGTATGATGCGCCCGTGGCGACGCACACACATGCCCACCGCCGGGTGAATGCCACTGGCAAACAAGTCGCGGGCGGCCTGCCACGATTTCTCGAGCGGCACCGAATCCGCGCCCACCTCGGCCGGGTGCACCTCGCGCTCGTGGTCTATGGTCTCCACGCTGCTGATATCGCTCGGCACGCGCGCCCGCGTAATCAACGATGGCATCAGCGAATAAGCCATTTCGAGCAGCGCCGGGCCTGGCAGGTCGTCGGGATGTTCTTCTTCTGTCACGGATTGGAGCACTCCTCCCATTGTAGCCTGTCCGGCGGCCCACCACCGATAGCCGCAGGGGTATTTTTTGTTTCGCGAACAGCGGACTTCTCTCCGCCACGCGGCCGACGACCGGGCCCAAGTGCTTTTCAATACGCTGCAAGCGTGTAAAAACCCACGCATGCAGAACGAAGGCAGCGCGACCACGACCAACGAAAAACAGATCGACTACTGGGACCAGACCGCGGGCCCGCGCTGGGTGGCCATGCAGGACTCGCTCGACCGCTTGATAGGACCGCTGGGGGTCGAGGCCCGGCGTCGGGGCGCGCCCTGCGCGGGCGAGTCAGTGCTCGACGTCGGCTGCGGCTGCGGGCAGACACTGCTCGAACTTGCCGCAGATGTGGGCGAGAGCGGGAGCGTTACGGGCGTGGACGTGTCTTCGCCCATGGTCGCGCGGGCCAACGAACGTGCCGCGAGCGGCGGGTTTAAAAATATAGAGGCCTTCGTGGCCGACGCCCAGGTATACGACTTTGAGCCCGGGGCTTACGACCTCGTGTACTCTCGCTTCGGGGTGATGTTCTTTGACGACCCCGTAACCGCGCTCGGCAACCTCAGGCGCGCAATAGAGGGCGACGGCAGGATGTCTTTCGTGTGCTGGCAGGCCATTACCGAAAACCCGTGGATGTTCGAACCCACGCGCGCGGCCCTGGCCCACGTTGCAATCGAGCTACCCTCCGACCCGAACGCGCCCGGGCCCTTCGCCTTTGCCGACCGCGAGCGGCTGCTCGGACTGCTCAAGGGGGCAGGCTTCGGTGACCTTCTGGTCGAGCCCTTCGAAGTAGAAATGGAAGTCGGTGGCGGCGCCGAGCTGGACCAGACCGTCGAGTTCATGCTGCAGATGGGACCGGCCGCACAGGCCGTGCGCGAGGCCGACGCCCAGGCCGCCGAGGCCGCCCGCGGCGCGGTGCGCGAAGCACTCGAGCCTTACTACAGCGCCGAGCGCGGCGTGATCATGCCCGGCCGCAGCTGGATGGTCAGCGCGCGGGCTTGAGGGCGGGCTTGAGGGCGAACGCGCGCGACATCATGTCGGCCGCGTCTATCGTGGCGTCGGTGTCGCCGGCAAACTCGTTGTAAGAGCGCTGCACGTTGAACACCAGTCGCTCGGGGGCCTCCCACTCGCCGTAGGGCCCGAGGTCTATCTGCCGGCAGGCGTCGTCCACCGCCACGCCGCGGTCAAAAAACACGCGCGCCTCTCGCAACACGTAGGCAAAGTAATCGCGCAGACCCAGCAAGCCGTCAGTACCACACACCGGCCCGTGGCCGGGCACTACCACCTCGGGCTCAAGCGCCACCATGGCGTCGAGCGAGTCCATCCACAGCTGCGTGGTGCCGGCCCAGCCTATGGGCGTGCACTGGTTGAAAAGCAGATCGCCGGTGAACAGCACGTTCTGCTCCGGAAGGTGAACGACCATGTCGTTGTCGGTGTGCGCCGGGCCCATGGGGACCAGCCGCACTACCGTGCCGCCAAGATCAAGCTCGGTGGCCTCCACGACCGATTCGGTGGGCAGCTCCAGCTCCACGCTCGCGTGGTCAAAAGGGCGCAGCTCCTCGGCCAGCGCAGCCTGCGCGGGCTCGAGGGTGGCCGGGTCAGCGTCGGCCAGGGCCTGGAACAAGCCGTGCATCCCGGCCTCTGCCTGCATCGCGGCCGCGCAGTTGGCGTGGGCGATTATGCGCGCTCCGCGCATGGCCGAGTTGCCGCCGGTGTGGTCAACATTGTGGTGGGTGTTGACCAGCGTGCCGGGACGCTCCGGGCGAATGCCCGCGTAAAGCCCCAACAGTTCGTCGGTCAGCGGGCGGTCCCAGAAAGTATCGACCACCAGCCCGTCGCCCGAATCGACCAGGCCCGAGTTGCTCCAGCCCAGCACAGTGGCCTTGCCAAGCTGCGTAACCGCGTAAATCGAATCTGCTAGCTGCGTGAGTTCCATGTGCTTGCCCCTTTCTCCCGGCAACAGCTATAGCCCGTTGCCACCGTACAGGCACACCGGCCTTTCGGCTTCGGCGGCGCCGTGGTAATTGTCGCTCATGAGTGACCAGCCGCGGGCCGAAAAAAACCAGGGCGACCAGGAACAGGGCGACGATCCCCAGGGAGACGTGCTGCTGCGACAGTTCGTCAACGACATCCCCGTTTACGACTTCGACAACACCGCGTTCACCAAACCGCGACTGCTGGCCGAGGCCCAGGTGGCCATCGTGACCACTGCCGGCCTGCGCACGGACGGAGACACCTACTGGGCACCCGGTGACCAGGCCTTCACCGAGATCCCCGTGGACGCAGACAAGCTGGCGCTCGCGCACTTCAGCCCCAACTTCGACCGCAGCGGTTTCATGGCCGACCCCGAGGTGGTGTTTCCCGTCAAGCGCCTGGCCGAACTGGCGGCTGACGGCAGCATTGGCAGCGTGGCCCCGCGGCACTACTCCTTCATGGGTGCCCAGCCTGACCACAACCTTGAAACCATGCGCCTGGACAGCGGACCGGCCTGCGCCGAACGCCTCAAGCGCGACGGAACCGACATCGTTGTGCTCACCCCCATATGACCGTTCTGCACGCGCACCGTTGGTGTGCTCGCCCACGTTTTTGAGCAGGCAGGGCTGGCGACAGTGAGCCTGTCGTCGGTTCGCGGACAGGCCGAGCGCGTGCACGCGCCGCGCATGATGCACTGCGAGTTTCCGCTGGGACGACCGCTGGGGCGTCCGGGTGATGCGAAGTTTCAACGCGGAGTTCTGCGCGCCGCCTTCGAGATGCTCGAGGCTCCCTCGGGCCCGGTACTGCTGGATTACCCCGAGGTCATAGTCGACGAACAGGCCGAGCAGTTCTCATGCCCACTGCCCCCGCGCCACGACGGCGACAGTCACCCGGCCGTTGAAGAAGCACGCGGACTGCGCGCGGCCTTTGAGCGCGCCGGCGAAAACGCCCTGCGCTCGGGCTTCGGCAAAAAGCTGACCGCAGACAGCGTGCCCGACGCGGTGGCGGCCTTCGTGCGCATAGCCGACGGTACGCCCTTTGAAGACGCCGACATCCCCGGCGGCGACCTGCTGGCGGCCGGCCACGACCTACGCTGCTACTACGAGCTGGCGGCCATGCAGTTGGCCGACCACGTGCCCGCGGCCCGGCAGACCGAGAACTGGATTTACCGCCAGACCGAAACCGGCAAGGTCATCCGCGCGGCGGCCGCGGCCATGAAAGAAGCGGGCGTCGCACAGCCGCTGTGGTTTTACCTCCTGCCGGCTAGCCAGGGAGTCTGACGCGCGGGTCATCAACAACTCGTCGAAAACTCGTCAAGAACATGGACCCGCAACCACTTTCAAACCCCACAACCAACGCTCGCGTACTCGAGCTGGTGACCGAGGGAGGGCTACGCGACCGACGGTTGCTCGACCTGGGCGCGGGCAACGGCTACCTCGCCCGCCTGCTGGCTGATCACGCGCGCGACGAGGGACTCGACCCCGGGCAGGTACTGGCGGCCTGCGACCTGTTTCCCGACTACTTCGACTGCGAGGGAGTCGAGTGCCGTGGCATGCGTTTCATGGACTCCCTGCCCTACGACGACGCGAGCTTTGACTGCGTGTACTCGGTGGAAGTCGTAGAGCACCTGGAAAACCCTTACGCCTTCCTGCGCGAAATCTATCGCGTGCTACGCCCCGGTGGCCTGGCGGTGGTCACGACCCCCAACCTGCTCAACCTCAACTCGAGGCTGGCGTTTGCAGGGCGGGGCTTCTGGATGCTGTTCGGGCCCCTGGCCACCGACGAAGAGTCAGCCCGCTACCTGTCGGGACACATAATGCCCATGCACCCCTACTACCTGAACTGGGGAATGGCTCGGGCCGGTTTCGAGCAAGTGGCCCACCACCACGATCGCTTCAAGAGCTCGGCCCTGGCGATGCTGCCGCTGGCCTGGCCGCTGATCAAGCTGTCGGAGTGGAAGTCGCGGCGTCGCATGGCGCGCAAGACCCCCGGCCTGCTGGCCGACAACTCTACAGCACTCGCGGCGATGAACAGCTGGCGCACCTTGTGCGCGCGCAGCACTATCGTGGCCGCAAGAAAAGTCGCCGCTGGCTGAAGTCGCCGTGCCCGGAGCTATCCCGCTACCAGCTCCCGAAGCCCAGCTCCCGAAGCCTACCTCCCGAACAAAATGTAATGCGGCTCGTAGCGTTGCGTGCCCGCGACGGTCTGCCTGCTGTAGCCCGAGGCCGAGAACTGGTTCGCGTCCGGCGACGCCCGCCTGAGCCCGTAGTAGTCGCCCTGCCTGCCCAGTGAGTGATCGCTCAGGCGTGGGTAGTAGACCACGTAGTCTCCCCAGTAGCCCACTGCGTGGCTGGCGTCGAAGGCCGCACCGCCAAAGGCCAGCGACATGCTGATTTCGCCCGCCGGGCTCGACGACAGGCAGGGGTGGCTGAAGGCAACAGAGCCGTTCCATACCTGCTGCTGGCTGACAAGGTTGTAGGTGGACGGATTGACGCGCACCAGCTGCGAGTGAGGCTGGGCAAAGCCGCCGCCCGAGGCGGCGTTCCACGCGAACCAGATGTCGTTACCCGCGCGCGCCGCGCCGATTATCCACGACCCGCCTACCCCGCGCGCCGAGCTGTACCAGTCGGTCCCGTCTGCCGCGGTAGACGTGTAGTTGGCAGTGGTGTTGTTCCAGCTGTTGATATTGACGTTGCGCCAGAAGTAAGTGTTCGACGCCGAATGCAACGAAAACACCTGCATCTGGCTGCTGTTGTTGTGGCCGGCCCAGAAAATCTCGTCACCGGTGTTCTGGGTAAGGTGGCTGAAGTAGGCAGTGCTCGACAAGGCCGGGTTGGTGTAGCCGATGTTGATGCTGCCGCCGGCCTGTACCTGGGCCAGCGATATGCGCGCCACCAGCAAGCCCACGCCCACCTGGTCCACGCTCATGTAAAGATGGTTGTCGCCGACGGCCAGGTCCGGGTAGTCCATCCAGCCCGTACCCAGGCCGAACAGGGTGGAGGGGAGATCCCAGTAAGTCCACGCAGTGGCCCCGCTCGAAACCACGGCCGAGGCACTGGCCGAGGCGATGCGCAGCATGTTGGGCCCGGTGGCATCCCTCCAGTACTGCATCAGCCAGACGAAGCGGTCTATCCCGGGTACGTACTGAATCACCTGGTCGCAGCACAGCCCGCCGTGCACGCCGGCCACCGCGGCACTGGGAAACACGGTGGAGGGGTTCACCCCTGCGAATGTCGCACCGCCGTCGGTCGAAAGAGCCGCGTAGGTGTTGCCCGAAGCCAGCACCACGCTGTTGTCGCCGCCGCTGGCGACATTTGAATCGGGTGGGTTGAGCGACGGCAAGGCAGACACGGCCCCCTGGAAAACCGTTATGCGCGGAAAGGTCACCGGGGCGCGCCCGGCCGCGCGAGCCGGCGCCAGGCACTCCTGGCAATCGGCGTCGGTCGCGCAGGCAAGCTGCCCGTTCGAGCTGCACGAGCAACCCTGGCCGGCCGGGTCGGTGCAGGGGACGGCCTCGGAGTTGATACAACGGCCCCAGTCGGGGCACTCGCTGTCGCCGTTGCAGGACTGCCCGGGTTTGCCCGCGCACACGCCGCCATCGAGCGACGCCACGGTGGTCTCGTCGTTGGCCGGGTTAAGATCGCCTACCAGCGGGCCGTCGGGCACTATCATGCGCCCCTCGTCTTCCTCGTCCCTGGTGTTGGGGTCACCCTGGTCGGGATCCACCGAGGCGTAGGGTGCTCCCGTCACGAAGGTCGGGGCGACCGTGACAAACTTCAATTCGTCGCTGCGCGTCGACACGGCCACCGTGATCTGGCCAGCGTGACCCACCACGCTGACGTCTATGGCGGCGACATCGCCCAGGGTCGGGCAACTGCTACCGCCGCGCGCCTCGATTTTTGCCCACTTGGCCGCGAACTTGTCGCGGCAACGTGTATAGCCCTGGATTGACCCCTTCTTTGCAGCCTTGGAGTCTTCCTTGAGCCGACAGTAGCTGTACTTGCCGGTCTCCTTGAGCTTAGCAGATTCGCACTTCCTGGCAGCCGGGTCCGAGCCGCTGCCCGCCAGCGCGGCCGCCAACTCGCCGGCCTGGTCGTCCAGGGTCGCGCCCACGGTCGAGCTTTCTGCCCCCGGCGCGCATTCACCTGCACCCTTGACTATCAGCTTGTCCCACTTCTTGTTGAACTTGGCGGAGCACTTGGAGTAGTCGGCCATCACGCCGCCTTTTACCGCCTTGGAGTCAACGCGCAGGCGGCACGACAGGAGCTTGCCCGCTGTCTTGAACATTGCCGCATCGCACTTGGCGGCCAGGATGCTCGTACTCCCGGCGGCCAGGCTTACGGCCGGGCTGAAGATCAGGAGAGCCGTCGCCAGCGCGGCTGATCCGCGGTGAAAAGATCTCAAAACACCAACAAAAAAACGCCTGCTTATCATTACTGTCCCCCTGCTGGCTCGGCCCGACTATCGGATACCCCTAGATCAACACCGCCTCAACCTGGCCAGTATGCCCGAAAGTCAGCACCTCGTCCCGTCCTGAGTCAAGAGAAAAGCCCTGTATCCCCCCCCCGGTTGGGGTGCGATGGCTTGCCGATACAAACTGAAGCGAGTAATATTTCTTCGATGCAGTTCTCCCTCTCACTTTATATGCCGGGGACCCCGATAACGGGCGTCCTGGCCGCGACCACCGCTTCTCACGAGCAGGCGGTGGCGTGGATCTGCCTCGCCAGTGGCACGGGAGGGCTGCAGCCGATTACCTGACCAACAGGATAAACGGCAAGGAGAATGGCCCTCCCGTCGCACTAGCGACCGGAGGGCTTTTTTGTTGCGCGAAGCGACGGCCCCCGGCAGCTGGCGGCGCGGGCCCGAACGCCATGAATGCGCAAAGACAAAACAACGCCTCCCGTGGGCTGAATCGTTCCCGCGATACCCGGCCGGCCCTGCTTAACCGCGCCCTGCTGACCGCGCTGGCCTGCGGGTCAGCGTACGGGTTTTCCATGTCGAGCTTCTACCTGCTGCCCGCGTGGCTGGCTGGTGACCTGGGCGCCAGCGCCGATACCATAGGATCGGTTACGGCTACCTGCGCCCTGGCCACGGTCCTGGCCGCGCCGCTGGTTGCCCGCTGGGCCGACCGGGTGGCGCTGGGGAGGCTGGCCGCCATGGGTTCGGCCACGATGGCAGTGTCGGCGGCGGCATTCTATTTCGTCGAGTCGGTGGGCCCGGCCATGTACCTGCTGCGAGCCGTGCACGGCGCCACGTTTACAGTGGTGTTCACATCGCTCAACGCCTTGGTTGCCAGGCTGGCCCCGCGCGAACGGCTGAGCCAGGCGATGGGGCTGGTCGGCGCCAGCATGCTGGTGATGAACGCCATAGCGCCCGCGCTCATGGAGCCGCTGGCCCACGCCGCCGGCTGGCGGCTGGTGTTCGCCATAGCGGCGGCGTCAGCCACCCTGGCTACCGGGCTTGCGCTTGCCGTTCCGGGAGGCGACGCGGCCGTTCCGGCAACGCCGGCCGCCCGGGGTACCGGACGCGCGATGATGGATCGCAGGCAAACTCGACAGTACGCCCTGGTGTCGGCCGTTACCGGCTGCGCCTTCGGGGTGATGTTTACCTTTACCCCGCCGATGGCGCTCGAGCTCGGTCGCGATCAGGTGGCCGGGTTCTTTGCAGCCTACGCCGGGGCCGCGGTCTTCGTTCGCCTGCTGCTCGGTGGTCTTCCGGATCGCGTGGGACGCTTTCGCACGGCCGTGGTCTCCCTGCACGTGTACGTGGCCGCCGTCGCGGCAACGCCGCTTTTGGGAGCCGACGCGCTCTACCTGGCGGGACTGGTGCTGGGCCTGGCCCACGGCCTGTTCTTTCCGTCGCTGCACGGCATGGTGCTGGCGGCCACTCCCGCGCGGGAGCACGGCAGGATGATGGCTCTGTTCGTCGCCGCCTTCTACGGAGGCATGTCGGCCGGTGCGTGGGGACTGGGTGAGCTCGCGACCGTTGCCGGCTACCAGTCTACCTACCTGGTGGCAGCCGCGCTGCTGCTGGTTGTGGCGCTGGGCTTCGCGTTCTCGCGCGAATTCAGCGGCCGGCCGCGCCCGCTGGTGCCGGGGCAAGCCATGCCGGCCGGGGCTCCTGGAGGCTGAGCGGCGTCAGCCTCCGACCACGCCCTTGAGCAGCTGGTCAATGCCGGCCTGGGGCAGCGACATGCCGCCGTCGATGACCAGGTTCTGGCCGGTGACGAAAGCCGCACCCGGGCCGGCGAGGAAGGCGATGACCGCCGCCACTTCCTCGGCCGTGCCCGCGCGGCCCAGCGGCGTGGCTTCGTTGACGGGCTCGAGCAGCCCCTCGATCTGGAACAGCGGCTCGGTCATGGCCGTGCGGATAACGCCAGGCGACACGCAGTTCACGCGGATGTCGGGCGCGAGTTCCTGGGCCAGGGCCTGGGTAAGCGCCACCACGCCGGCCTTGGCCGCCGAGTAGGCCGACTCGCCGCGGGTTGGCCTCGGAGCGCTGCCCGACGCGTTGTTTACGATTGCCGACCCGGGGCCGGCGGCTCGAAGCGCGGGCAACGCCGCGCGCGTGACGGTAGCAACGGCCGCAAGGTTGACCGACAGCACGCGCTGCCAGTCATCGGCCGCGTGATCTTCAAAGCGCGCCAGCTTGCCGGCGCCGGCGTTGTTTACCAGCAGGTCGAGGCCGCCCAGCGCCTCGCTGGCCTCGCCGACCGCTCGCTCGACGGCCTGCTCGTCGCACACGTCGGCTTCAAGAGCCAGCGAGTCGAGGCTTTTGCCCACGGCGACAAGCCGCTCACCGTCGCGGTCGAGCAGCGCTACGCGCGCGCCCTGGGCAACGAGCAGGCGGGCTGTCGCCTCGCCTATGCCAGACGCCGCACCGGTCACCAGCGCGCGCCGCCCCTCGAGTGGCCCCGCGCTCACGAAGCTAGTCCCTGCCAGCGGCGTCGTTGCCGTCAACAGCGCTGCCAGCAGCCTTGTTGTCCTCGCTCCACTGCTTCATCACGGCCATGGTTTCTTCCCAGTTGTAGAGATCTTCCTGGAAATTAAACTTGCCGTCGCCCGCGTACTCGGACACCGAGATGCCGGCAAACTCGTAGTAGCTGCCGTCGCTTCGCTTGCCCGGCAGGCGATTCAACCACTTGTAGATCACGCGGTTGCCTTCAACGACCACCCACTCGTTGGGATAGGTCCAGCCTTCGCAGAGCTTCATGACCGGCACCAGCCATTCCTTTATCGCGGCGTGGCCGCGGAAGGTACCCTCGTGGTGTTCCACGTAGACGGCATCGTCGGTAAAGGTATCGGCGAAGGCAGCCCAGTCGTCACGTTCCTGTATCTCGAGGCGGGCTGCGAAGGCGGCTTGCACTTCTTCTCTGTCAAATTGCGTCATAATGTGGCATTTCTAGCCCCTCGCCGCCCCTGTAGAAAGGAAGCGTCCCCATGGCTGACAACCCGAACATAGCGATGATGAATATTGCCGCGCAGGACGCGGTGCTGCGGCCCCTGGTTCAACCGCGTCTCGAGCGCGTGATGGCGTCGGGCCGCTACATCAACGGGCCCGAAGTAGCCGAGCTCGAAGCCGCTCTGGCCGAGTTTACCGGCGCCCACCACGCGGTGGCCTGCTCGTCGGGAACCGACGCGCTGCTGATGCTGCTGATGGCCCACGGCGTAGGGCCGGGCGACGCGGTGTTCGTGCCCGCCTTTACCTTTGCCGCCACCGCGGGCGCGGTGGCGCTGGCCGGTGCCACGCCGGTGTTTGTCGACATTGACGCCGCCACCATGAACATGAGCGCCGACTCGCTGTCCGCCGCCATTGCCGCCACGGCAAAAACTGCGCAGGCCACTCCGCGGGCCGTCATCGCCGTGGACCTGTTCGGTCACCTGGCCGACTACGAGGCGCTGGGGCAGTTGTGCGACCGGCACGAACTTCTGCTGCTCGAGGACGCCGCCCAGTCGATGGGGGCTTCGCGCAGCAGGCGCAAGGCGGGCGGCCTTGGTGTTGACGCCGCCACGAGTTTCTTTCCGGCCAAGCCGCTGGGCTGCTGGGGTGACGGTGGCATGGTCTTCACGGGCAACAGCGATACCGCTGACCTGCTCAGGTCCATACGCGAACACGGCCAGGGCGGCGACCGCTACCGCAACCTGCGCGTGGGCCTGAACGCGCGCATGGACACCATGCAGGCGGCCGTACTACTGGCCAGGTTGCCGTTGTTTGAACAAGAACTTAACCGCCGCCGCGAACTCGCCGAGCGTTACGGGCAACTGCTCGCCGCGGCGGCCGAGGCGAGCCCGCTTCCGGCCATCATCCTGCCCACGACCGCACCCGGCTCGCTGCCGGTCTGGGCGCAGTACACGCTTCGGGTGGCCGCCCAGCGACGGGACCAGCTGCGCGCAGCCCTGGCCGAGCAGGGAATCGCGAGCGGGGTCTACTACCCTGAGCCCCTGAGCAAGCAACCAGCGTTTGCCGACAACTCGGCCGCGCCGGTAGCGCTGACAACAACTGAACAGGCCTGCAGCGAGGTGCTGAGCCTGCCCATCTCGGCCTACCTCGGCGATGACGAGCAAGCGCGCGTGGCCGAAGCCGTTGTTACAGCCCTGCTTGGTACGCCGGCTGGGGGCCCCTGACCACGCGACCCGGTCGTGCTCCGCTGTCTTCGCCGTCGCGCTGCACCACCTGTCCAGCCACGAGCGTGGCCTTGTAGCCAAGCGCCTTCTGCATGAAGCGCGGCGCGCCACCGGGCAGGTCATACACCATGCGCGGCACGCCGACCGACAAGGCGTCGTAATCGACCAGGTTGATGTCAGCCTTCTGCCCGGGCGTGATCTCTCCCCTGTCATCGAGGCCGTACAAGCGCGCCGTGTCGCGGCTCTGTTTCTTGACCAGTGACTCCAGCGACAAGCGCGGCCCACGGCTGCGGTCGCGGGTCCAGTGGGTGAGCAGGAAGGTCGGCACGCTGCTGTCACATATCATGCGGCAGTGGGCTCCACCGTCGCTTCCGCCAACGGCCGACAAGGGGTGCTCGAGCATATGACGCACCGGCTCGAGGTCGCCGTCGGCGTAACCGAGCAGGGCCCACAACACCACTGCGCGCCCCTCGTCGCCCAGCATTATGTCCCAGGCCAGTTCGCGCGGATCGACACCGTCACGCGCCGCACGCGCCGCCAGCGAGCACGAAGCGTCGGGCTCGTAGTCGGGTGGGTCGCCAAGCTCGAAGGACTGATGCCACGGGTCTTTCATCATCATGGCGAAGACGTCGTCGTTGGGATCGCACTCCGACAACACCCTGGCGCGAAACGACGGGTCGCGAAGAAACGGCATGCGCTCTTCTGGAGTCATGTTCATAAGCGGCTCGAAACTCGGGTAGCGCGCGAAGGGGCTCACGCCTTCGAAACTGAACAGCAGGTTGGTCGGTCTCCCGAACACCTGCGGGTACACGCGCGCGCCTTCGGCGTCGGCCTGCTCGCACAATTGCAGCATGCGCCGCCACGCGTCGGGCTCGAGAGTGTTCTGCCCCAGCAGAAAAGTGATCGGACAGCCGGTGGCCGCCGATACCCTCTGCATCCACGCTATCTCTTTTTCGGGGGCAGCGAGGTCCTCGCCCGACACGCCCGCCGGCGCGACCTCAAAAATGCCGCTGCCGTGTTCGCCCAGCACCCGCGCGAAGGCCATCAACTCGTCCTCGGCGGCAAAGGTGCCGGGTACCGGCTCGCCATCGATGGCCACGTGCAGCAGCGTACGAGAGGACGAGAAACCCAGGGCGCCCGCGCGCATGGCCTCGCCCACCAGCTCGGCCATCCTGGCTATGTCTTCGGCGGAGGCCGGCTCGTTGCTCGCACCGCGCTCGCCCATGACGTAGGCCCGGACCGGACCGTGGGCAATGTGCGCGGCCACGTCGATGGCGTGCGGACAGCGTTCGAGCGCGTCGAGGTACTCCGGAAAACTCTCCCAGTCCCAGCGTATGCCCTCGTTGAGCGCGGTACCGGGAATATCTTCGACGCCCTCCATCAGGCCGACCAGCCACTCGCGCTGCCCCGGAGCGGCCGGCGCAAAGCCAACTCCGCAGTTACCCATGACCACGGTCGTTACCCCGTGCCAGAACGAAGGCGTCAGCAGCGGATCCCAGGTGACCTGGCCGTCGTAGTGCGTGTGCACGTCCACCCAGCCGGGCATCGCCAGCAGGCCCGAGGCGTCGATCTCCTCTTCACCCTTGCCCGCCACCTGGCCCAGCTCGGCCACGTGTCCGCCGTCTATGGCCACATCGCCTTCAAAGCGCTCGCGGCCGGTTCCATCCACTACGGTCGCATTGCGAATCACCAGGTCGTGCATCGCAGCAGTATGCCCGCCCGCAGGGCCTGATGCCACAGAGTGTCAGCCGCCAGGGCGGAGGCTGTCGACCGGCACCACGCTGCAGCTGGGCATATCGAGATCTCCGTCGGCGAGCAGCCATCGACAGAAAAACACGCCCTCGGGGTGGCCGGCGGTGCTAATCCAGTTGGGTAGGCCTGGATCGACGGCGCTTATGACCACGCGGAAGCTGCCGTCGTCCTCGAACTCGAGCTGCTCACCGTTGATGGCCACGCGCTGGTAGCGGTAATCGAGCGACTGCATGTAGCGGTTCCACAACTGCAGGCCGAAGTAACAGCAGGGCTGCGGGTGGCCCTCCACGACCAGCGCCTCGTCGTCGGCCAGGCTGTAGTTGCCCAGCGCGTACACGTTATCGGTCGTGCCCCAGCCACTGGCGTTCTTGTCAAACTCTATAAAGCCCAGGAAGTCGTTGGCCTCGCCAAGATCGGGCATGGGCACCGCACCCATCGTCTGCTCGACAAAACGCGTCGCCGCGCGCAAACGGTCGGCCATCTCCTGGTCCGACAGCGGGGCGGGAGGGCCGATGTCCTCGGTCATCTCTATCTCGAGCTCGGCCGGCTCGGCCTCGTCGCGGTCAAAAAAATACTGGCGCACGATGAGACAGCTCACGTCCTCGTCGAGGAGGATTACGTTCTTCGCATCATTTCTGGAGGGGCCGTTATCGCCAGTGCCAGGCAGCGACGCCGCGGGCACGAGCGACAACTCGAAGGCACCGTTGTCTTCAAACTCGATGTCCCTGTGCGACATATTGGCGGCGATACGATCCGACCATGAGCCGTCGCGCGGGCCGGCGTAAACGCAGAAGCCCAGGTAACAGTGATTGCCCTTGCGCCCGTACAACCGGTAGCTGCGCGTGGGGTCGAGCTGGGTAAAATGATAGTGCGAATCGACGTTGTCGCCCAGCATCTTGCGCACCGGCGAGGCCAGCTGCACCAGCGTGGGCCGCAGCGGGTCGTTGTCCATGTAGAGGTCAACGGCGTAGCCGAGCAGGTGGATCAGCGAGCGGTAGCCCGAGGCCTGGTCGTGCTCGAGCTTCACCCCGCGGTGGGGAGCCAGGAAACTCTCTTCTCCACCCGCCAGCAACTCGACCAATTGTTTCCATGCCGCCTGCGACAAGGGCGCGAGGGTCTGGTTTTCCATGCTCCTGTCTCCCACGAGCGCAGGCCTTAGGGAAACAGGCCTTGCACCCAGCCCCCGGCTGGGCAATCATCGGGCAGCGCCGCACCCGGCCCACGGGAGAGAAAGCATGAAAATCCATCGGTCTGAGCCTGGCACCCTACGCATCAGCTCCTGCAAGGCGGGTTGGAGGCCGGCCCTGGCTACCGCAATGCTGCTTGCTGCCTGCGCGGTCTTGCCCGCCCCGGCGGCGGCTGTAGATCCGCCACCGCCAGGGACAAAGATCGACGGCGTCAACGTCACCGAATGGAAAGAATTCTTCGGCCCGGGAATGCTGTGGGTCATCGACCGCGGCCTGGAAATCAAGGTTTCTGAACACCGTCGGCTCTCGCACACGCCCCCTTTCATAGCCGCCACCGAAAAGTACTCCGGCCAGGTCAAGCTTTCCGAGGACGGCACCCACATGATCGATCACGTAGCCGGACTACCGTTTCCCACGGTGGACGCCAACGATCCGATGATAGCCACCAAGCTGATCTTCAACTTCAATGCCGCCATCGCACCCGACGATTCGGACATTCGAAACTTTGACTGCGACACGGGTGCGGTGGGCAGCAGGGGCGATCGCCTGACAGTGGAACGGCACTTTCTCATAGACCACATACGCCGCCTTTACATGATCGAACGAACCGAGGTTGAGCCCATACCCGCCTTCGAGGAAAACATTGACCAGGCGCGCTTCAAGGAAGCCCTGTATCCGTTGATCGAACCCTTCGATCTCAAGGGCGTAGGCTTCACCATGGTGCGCCACCTCGACCATACCAAGCACGACAACTCCTGGCTGTACTTGCCCGCCCTGAGGAGAGTGCGCCGACTATCGTCGGCCCAGCGCAGCGACGCGCTCTTCGGCCAGGACACCGACGCCGACAGCTACGAGGGTTACCAGGGCAACCCGGCGTGGATGGAATGGAAATTCCTCGGCGAGAAAACCATCCTCGGCACCATGAACGCCGAACACCTGCCCGTGAAGTGGGCGGCTCCTTCGGCCGATTTCATGCACGACGACAAGTGGGAACCCCGCAACGTGTGGATAGTGGCCGGCAAGTCCAAGCTGCCGCAGTACGCCTACTCCAAGCGGATCATCTACATCGACAAGGAGGTGCATCGCATCCCCTACACCGAGATGTACGACCACGCCGGTGAGCTGTGGAAGATGTGGGTCAACAACTACAAGTTCGCCACCCACCCACGACCCGGAGCGCGCTACGGTTCGGAATGGGAGGTAGCCTACCGCCCGTCTATCACCATGGTCGACATGCAACTGGAGCACGCCACCCACTGCTCACTTCCGAGTGATCTGTTTCCCGAGGAGCAGGGCTGGTACGTGAACCTGGGCGAAAAAGAAGGCACCACCGAGGATTTCTTCGCGCTTAGCGCGATCATAGCCGCCGGACGCTGACGTCGAGAACGCGGCTGGAGATCAGCCCAGCAGCACCTCGCGCGCGAGCTCGGTGTCAAAGTACTCTTTCATCTGCGCGACCTTGCCGTCACGCAACTCGAGCAGGAAGTGGTAGCGCTGGTCATAAACGCGCCCGCTTGCGTGCAGGCCGTGGCCGTCGGCTTCTATGGCTACCCGGTCGTCGCCTATCGTCATGGCGGTAATCGTAAACTTCAGCCCGTCGGGAAAGGCCCCCAGCAATCCATCGCACAGAGCCCTGATCTCGTCGAGGTCGTGCAGGCCCGATATGGGCAGTGACCCGGCCGTCCATACCGTCGCGTCGTCTGTATAACAGGCCAGTATGCGCTCGGTATCACCGCTCGAGAGCGCGTCAATAAAGTCGCGCGCAATCTCTGCGGCTGCCTGGCTCTTGGCGACGGCCGGGCTCACGCCACTCCCAGGTAAGTCACGGCGCAGGGCCCAGGCCCAGGCAATTGCAGAAGGTCAAGGTCACACCACCCACCGTACCCGTCATTTCCATGCACTCGTCGCCGGCCTGCAGGCAGGAGCCGCCGCAGGCCGGGGCCTCACCCAGTTCGCAGGGGTTAACGCATTCGCAGTCGCCCAGTATGCCGGCGGCACAGAGGCGGCCGCTTTCACAGCTTCCACCACAGGACGGCCAGGCCTGTTCCTCGCAACTGTCGTTCCCCGTTGCGCTGACACAGGCACAGGAGCCCGAACCGTTGTCCTCGCATACGTTCCCCCCCGGCGCACAGGTACCGCCACAGGCAGGAGCCGTTGCTTGCGCGCAATCGCCCTGCACGGGCAAAGCTGTGCAGCTGCATCCCCCCTGTCCGTCGTCGCCGCAAAGGCGACCCGGCGAGCAGGCCCCGTCGCAACCCGAACCAGCCGAGTCGCCGCAGACCTGCAAACCCGGTTCTATGCAGTCGCACAACTCGGCCTGTTGTCCCAGCGCCGGCACGGCAAGGGTGAGCTGCTGGCAGGTCGTGCCCGGGTATACAGCGCAATCGCCCACGCCGCAGGCGGGAGAGGTTTCGAGCTCGCAGCCAGGCACGCACTCGCAGCGCGACGGATCAAAAAAATCACTGGCGCAGACCTCTCCTGCACGACACACGCCGCCGCAGGTGGGCACCAGGCTTGCCTGGCAACCGGTCAAAGATCCGTCGGCCAGGCAGGCGATGGCAACCGGGATTCCCACGGCCCTCTGCAGTATGGCCAAAGCATCGGAGGCGGTAACATCACCGTCGGCGTTGACCACATCGCAGAAATCCAGGGCACAGCTACCCACACCCACAGCCGCCTGCAGCGCCCTGAGCGCGTCGCTGGCCGTAACGTCTCCGCTGCCGTCGGTGTCGCCGCACATGGGCCCGGAAATAAGGATCGTCGTACCCCCTGGAAGGTATATGGGCGAATCGCCCAGGCCATCGTCGGGGCCGTCGGTGTCCGGGTCCACCGACCAGAACGACGCCGACACACTGTAGTCTCCCGACGTGGCAGGATTTGTGATCAAACCCGCCCCTATGGTTGAAACAATACGCATTGGCCCGAACCCGGTTATGGTACTCGCGTCGCCGTCGCCACCCAGCGGAAGCGTTGTATAGATGGCAAACCTGCTGCTGTGCTTCCGCGCGTCGGCACCTGCCTGGTCTGCCGGCTCACCGGGTAGTCTCGGTGGCGGGTAAGGTCCCACGCTCACGGTGGGCTCGTTGGCGTCCTGGATGCCGTTGGGCAGGGCGTCTACCCAGGCGTTGTTGTCATCGATAGACAACACCGAGACCGAGTAATCAGCCACGCCGTCAAAATCGAAGTCGAAACCGTGACTGCCCACCACGCTACCCACCGAACCCACGGCCAGGAAACCGTTGAAAACAAAGTCGTTTGGCCAGATAGCCTCGGCGTGATAGGTCTCCAGCCAGCCGGCGCCTATGTCGAAACTGAGCTGCCACGACGAGCTCGCAGCGATTGAATCGTCAGACGGCACAAGCCCCACGCCCGTGGCCGGCCCGTACACCAGGGGAGCGCCCGCCAGGCGGGGCGCACGCTGAAGCAAGGCACCCAGGAAATACTCGCAGCCAGCCGTTCCCACCAGTAACGCAAACAGCGCCACGGCTGCCGTCACGCGCGGCGACAGCCTGCTACCAAAACCAAGACCAGAAAACGAATACCAGTTCACGATTACACCTCCGGGACGAGGCCTCCCTTTTTTCACCGCCGACACGGTAAACCAACGACCCCCAGACGCTACGCACAACCACCGGCCAGCACAAAAGAACGCCGAAGGGGGAGAGCGACGTCAGCCGTCTACGCGGTAGAGGCGCCTGACAGCGGCCTCGGTAAAACGAGCGGGCAGCAGGGCCATGGCCGCGGTCAACCACGGGACCTCGCGACCGACTCTATAGCAGTGCCGCGGCCGGCGGTCCGACAAAGCGCGCGCGACCATGCGAGCCACGACCACGGGCGCGGGACCGCTGCGCTCATCGGCCGCCATGACGGCCACCGCGCGTTCGCGCGCAGCCGCGTAAACATCGAGACGCTTATCAACCGACAAGCGGTGATCGCTTATCTCGGTGGCAAAATCACCGGGCTCCACCAGCGACACCCACACGCCCTGCGCACGCACTTCCTGCCGCAGGCCCTCGCTGAACAGCGCCAGGCCGGCCTTGCTCGCCGAGTACCAGGCCTGAAAAGGCAGGCCCACCATCGAGGCCAGGGAGCCCACGTTGACTATGCGCCCACGTCCGGCGCTGCGCATGGCCGGCAGCACCGCGCGCGCCACCCGGGCAGGCCCCAGCAAGTTGACCTGCAACAGCGCCAACGCCTCGTCGTCGCTGGTTTCTTCAAGAGCACCACCCATCACGACCCCGGCATTGTTGACCAGCGCGTCCACGCGACCTTCGCGCTCGAGCAACTCGCCGACACAGTCGGTCACAGAACGCTCGCTGGTAACGTCGAGTTCGAGCAGATCGAAACGCGACTCCTCGCAGCCGGACGGGCGACGACTCGTGCCGTACACGCGCCAACCCCTCTCGGCCAGCAGCGCCGCTGTCTCGCGCCCGAAGCCCGAGGACGCCCCCGTAACCAGCACCACCCTGCCCTCGCTGTTACCGGTCATCGTCTTGTGCTCCTCGTCATCGCTCACGCCCGTGCATACCAGGCAGTCGTTGTAATAGTTAGCGCTTCTACGTTATACGCAGCAGACGTCGCAAGGCAGCCCGGCGCATGCGGTACCGCGATGATCGTAAACCCTGGAGTCCAGATGTGAAGCCACTTGTTTTTCATAACCGCCCTATCCTTCCCTGGCGAGCAAGCGTGGCCTCGGTCACCACGACCTTGTTCCTGGCGGCAGTACTGGCGGCAACAGCAACCGCAGACGATCCCCCCGAGGCACTGGACCTGGCCATCGAGATCCGCGATAAGGCCAACGCCGATTCGCTGCTCTCGCAGCAGAAGATAGATCGGCTGGCAGACGAAACCGACACCACGATCGCCGAGTACCGCCGCGTGCTCGAGCAGGTCAAGTCACTGCGCGTCTACAACGTCCAGCTCAACCGCCTGCTGACCAGGCAAAAAGAAGACATAGATTCGCTGGGCGAACAGATCGAGCAGGTGGCCCTGGTCGGTCGTCAACTCTCACCGCTGATGCTGCGCATGATCGACTCACTGGAGAGCTTCGTCGAGCTCGATATTCCTTTCCTCGCCGACGAGCGAGCCAACAGGGTGGCCTCGCTCAGGGCCATGATGGACAGGGCCGACGTTACCGACTCCGAAAAATACCGTCGCGTGCTCGAAGCGTACCAGGTCGAAAACGAGTACGGCCGTACCCTGGAGGCCTATCGCGGCACGCTTAGCCTGGGTGACACAGAGCGCACGGTGGACTTCCTGCGCGTGGGCCGCTTGGCACTGCTCTATCGTTCGCTCGACGGCAAACTCACGGGAGCCTGGGACCGCGACACCGGCGCGTGGACCGACCTCGACGGCGACTACGGCGCGGCCATACGCAAGGGGCTTGCGGTGGCCCGCGAGCAGACCGCGCCGGCCCTGCTCGAGCTGCCGCTTCCAGCAGCCACGCCACTACCCACCGCTCGGCAGCCGGCAGGAAGCGGCGGAGACCAGTCGTGAAGCGCTGCGCCTTGTTGCTGGCGAACACTATCTTGCTGGCGGCAATGGCCGCCGTGCCCGTGGGTGCGGCCGACAGCGCCTCCCCTGGCGTGGACGCTGGCACAAAGAAACCCGCAACGCTGGCCGAATTGCTCTCCACGGTCCGCAGCGGATGGGAGCGCGAGCGCGGTGAAAACCGCGAGCGCGAAAGCAGCTTTGCCCGTGATCGTGACCGGCAGAAACGCCTGCTCAGCGCCGCGCGCAACGAGTTGGCCCTGCAGGAAGCACGCAGCCAACAGCTCGAGCAGGACTTTGAAAACAACGAGCAGCACATCACGCAGCTCGAGGGCACGCTTGCCGAACGCCTGGGCACACTGGGCGAAGCCTTCGGTACCGTCAGGCAGGTGGCAGGTGACACCCTGGGGCACCTCGAGCAATCGATCACCAGCGCCCAGATAACCAATCGCGGTGAGTTCCTTGGCGAACTGGCTTCAAGCCGCAAGCTCCCGCAGGCCGAGTCGCTCGAAAAACTCTGGTACGCCCTTCAGCAGGAAATGACCGAACAGGGCCGGGTGCTGCGCTTTCGCGCCCCGGTTCTGGGCGCCGACGGAAAAGAACGCGAGCGCGAAGTGCTGCGCGTGGGCGCCTTCAACGTGCTCCTGGACGGGCACTACCTGCAGTGGCTTCCCGGGATAAAACGCCTGGCCGAACTCGGCCGTCAACCCTCGTCGAGACACCTGGCCAGCGTGCGCCGTTTCGAGAAAGCAGGGCCAGGCAGCGCCGCGCTGGCGCTCGACCCCTCGCGCGGCGTGCTGCTGTCGCTGCTGGTGCAGACCCCAAGCCTGGGCGAACGCATAGCCCAGGGTCGCGCGGTGGGAGCGGTCATACTGTTGCTCGGCGCTGCGGGAGCGGTACTGGGGCTGTGGCGGCTACTGGTCACGCTGGCCGAAGACCGCAGGGTACGCGCCCAGCAGCAGTCGCCCGATGCCAGCGCCGGTAACGCACTGGGACGCGTGCTCGCGGTGGCCGATACAAACACCACCGCCGACGTAGAGTCGCTCGAACTGCTTCTCGACGAAGCCATCCTCAAGGAAACCACCAGCCTGGACCGCTACCTGTGGGTGGTGCGCACGGTGTCGGTGGTGGCGCCACTGCTGGGACTGCTGGGCACCGTGACCGGCATGATACGAACCTTTCAGGCCATCACCCTGTTCGGCACCGGCGACCCGCGACTGATGGCCGGCGGCATATCCGAAGCGCTGGTCACAACCATGCTCGGCCTGTGCGTGGCCATCCCGCTGCTGCTGTTGCACGCGCTGGTCACGAGCGGCGTCCGGCGTATAAACGACGTGCTCGAGCAGCAGGCAGCCGGCATGGTCGTGCTGAGATCAAAGAAGGACGGCGGCAATGGCTGACGTCCTGGCCTGGCTGCTGACACCCGTTCTACTGGCGCGTGATTTCCTCGAAGCCGGCGGCCCGGTACTAGCGGTTATCGCGCTGGTGACCTTCGTGATGTGGGCGCTGATACTCGAAAGGCTGTGGTACAAGCGCGCCGATTATCCCGCGGTAAAGCAGCTCGCGCTCGATCATTGGCTAAGGCTACCCGAACGTTCGTCGCGCGGGGCCCACGACATCAAGCGCATGCTGGTGGCGGGCACCCGCGAGGAACTCGGAAAAGGCCTGCTGCTCATACGCACGCTGGTGGCCGTGTGCCCGTTGCTCGGGCTGCTGGGCACGGTGACCGGCATGATAGAGGTCTTCGACGTAATGGCGGTGTCGGGCAACGGCAACGCCCGCGCCATGGCGGCCGGGGTGGGGCGCGCCACCATACCCACCATGGCCGGCATGGTAGCGGCGTTGTCGGGCCTGCTGGTGGTCAGCCAGCTCGAACGCCACGCTCAACGCGAAGGCCAGGCCCTCGGCGACCGCATGGTGAGCGCTGGGCACGCCGGCCCTGGAAGCATCTGAAACACGGACGATTTTATGCGGCGTAAACGCAAAGGGCAGGAAGAAGAAACCGACATCAACATGACCCCCATGCTGGACGTCGTGTTCATCATGCTGATTTTTTTTATCGTCACGGCCTCCTTCGTCAAGGAGTCAGGCATAGAAGTGAGCAAGCCCGACGCGGCCACCGCGGAACGCGAGCAACGCGGCAACATATTGGTGGCCATAAGCCGTGACGGGCAGGTATGGATAGACCGGCGCGCGGTCGACGTGCGCAGCGTGCGTGCCAACCTGGAAAAAATGCACGCCGAGAACCCACAGGGCGCACTGGTTATACAGGCCGACCGCGAATCGAAAAACGGCCTGCTCGTGCAGGTAATGGACGCGGCCCGCCTTGCCGGCATAGCCAACGTGTCGATAGCCGCGGAAGCAGTGGAGTGACCCCCGCCCGATGACCCTGCGCTACCTGCTTTTCGGCGCCGCGTCGGCCGCCGTGACGTTGGCAGTGCTGCTGGTGATGCGCGCGCTGGTGGAGCCCGAACAGGCACCGCTCGAAGATAGCGTTCACGGTGGACGCATAGAGTTCGTGCGCCTGAAGAAAGACTCCGAGACGCGCGCGCGTGACCGGCAGCTACCCGATCGCGCCCAACCCCCACCGGCTCCGCCCCCACCGCCGGCGGCACCACGGCCACGCGAGTTGCCGCAACAGGACCTGTTGAAATCAGGATCGAATTTTACTCCCACGGTCGACATGTCGGGCGGCCCGTGGCTGGGCGCTCCCAGCGACACCGACGTAGTGCCCCTGGTGCGCGTGAACCCACAGTACCCGCTGGCGGCCCAGGAACGCGGGCTGGAGGGCTGGGTGGAGATCGAGTTCACGATCACGGCCGTGGGCACGGTACGCGGCCCCAGGGTGACCGCTACCAGCGGCGGCACGGTGTTCAACCGCGCCGCCATACGCGCCATACGCCGCTGGAAATACCGTCCCCGTCTCGTTGACGGCCAGCCCGTTGAAAGACAGGGCGTGCGCGTGCGCCTGAACTTTTCGTTGGAGGGCACGCGGTGACGGCCACCCGGCTGCCGCGTAGCAATGGCTGGCCGACAGTGCGCGCCGTGCTGGGCGCGCTGCTGACGACCATGCTGGGCGCGACCGTGCTGCTGGCGACAGTGCTGCAACCCCACGAGGCCTGCGCCGCGGGCCGGCCTGGCAACTACACGGTGGGCGAGTACGCCTACCGCAAGCTCGAAAAAATCCACGAACTGCTGGCAGCCGAGCAGCTGAGCGGGGCGGGCGAACTTCTCGACCAGCTCGCGGGCAGGTCTAAGCTCAACCCTCACGAAACCGCCCTGCTCTACCAGGCCCGTGGCTATCTTTCATCGGCACTTGGAGACTACGCCGCAGCGGCCCTCTGGTTCGACAAGTGCCTGGCCCAGGACGCATTGCCCGAAAGCGCGATGCTCAACACCCGCTATAACCTGGCCCAACTACACCTGGCCACCGAAAACTTTGGCAAGGCCCTGGCCGCGCTCGAGCAGTGGTTTGAGCAGACCGACCGGCCGGCCGGTTCGGCCTGGTACCTGCTCGCCGCGGTGTACGTGCAGCTCGAACGCCACGCCGACGCGCTCGAGCCTGCACGCCACGCGGTTCAATTGAGCAAGACGCCTGCCAGGTCGTGGCTCGAGCTGCTGGTGTCGCTCGAACTCGAACAACAGCGCTACGGAGCCGCGGCGCCACTGCTCGAAGAACTCGTGCAACGCTTTGCCCGCAAGCGTTACTTCTTGCAGTTGTCGGCAGTGTACGGCGAGCTGGGTCGCCACGACGACGCGCTGGCCATAGAGCAGGTGGCCTGGGAAGCGGGCCTGCTCGATCGCGCGCCGGAGCTGCGCCGGCTCGCCCGGCGCTACCTCTACCACGACCTGCCGTGGATAGCGGCGCGGGTGGTTGACAACGCCATCACCGACAAGGTCCTGGACCCCGGCCTGGACGACTGGCAACTGCTGGCCGACTCCTACCTGCTGGCACGTGAAAGCGAGCGCGCCCTTGTGCCCCTGGAAAAAGCCGCGGCCCTTGAGCCGGCCGGACCCCCCGCCCTGCAACTGGCGCGGCTGTACATCGCCGGCGAGCGCTGGCGCGACGCCGAGCGCGTGCTCAGGGGCTGCCTCGCCGCGCTGGACAGCGAGCCCGGCCACACCCGCGACGGCGAACGCGACAACGACGATACCCCGGCCCGCTCACGCCAATGGAGTACTGCCAGCCTGTTGCTGGGCATAAGCCTGGCGTCCGACGAGCGCCTGGGCGAAGCCCTCAAGGTCTTCGAGCAGATCGAAAGGGAGGGCGGCGACAGCACCGCCCTCGATGACGCGCGGCGTTGGACTGCGCACATCTCGGCAGAAAAAAACGCTCAATTGCTTAATAAACCTTGATGCCCCGGTGGCGCAGGGCAATCATAGCCCTGCCGCAAAACACGAGGGGAAAAACACTTATGTCTCATTTTACGATCACATCCGGAATCTCGCCGGTAAGCCTCCTGGAAGAAAAACACGCGAAACGACTTCTCGCGCTCGCGGCCTGCACAGTACTGGCCGGGACGGGAGTCTCGGTACCAACCGCCGTGTTGGCCGAGGACCTCCGCAAGACCGAGGTCGAAGAAATCACCGTCACCGCGCAGAAGCGCGAAGAAAAGCTGCAGGAAGCGCCGTTATCGATAAGCGCCTTCTCTGCCACTACCCTTGAGGAAATCGGTGCGGCGGAGGTCATCGACATCGCCCACATGACCCCCAACCTGGGCATGCACACCAACGCCGGCGGCAACAGCGGCATGACGGTGAGCATTCGCGGCCTGATAACCTCGGACCCGGCGGTGACGCTGGAACCAACCGTGGGCGTGTATCTCGACGGGGTCTACGTGGCCAAGTCGGCCGGCTCGCTGTTCTCGGTGGCCGACCTCGAACGCATCGAGGTGCTGCGCGGACCACAGGGCTCACTTTACGGCCGCAACACGGTGGGCGGCGCCATCAATCTCATCACCCGCAAGCCGTCGGGCGACTGGGGCTTTCGCAACAAGTTGTCGCTGGGCAGCGAAGAGTACCTTAAGAACACCGCCTCGCTGGACTTCCCGCTCGTTGACAATGCCAGCGCAGGTACGGTCAACGGACGCACGACTTTTTCGTTCGAAACCCGCGACGGCTTCTTTGACAACCCGGGCCCGGGCAGCAGCGAGCTCGACAACCTCGACCGCTGGGCAGGCAACACCTCGCTTAGGTGGGAACCCAGCAACGACCGCTGGACGCTGGACTACAACTTTGACTTTCACCACTCGACCGAGGAGCCCACGGCCTTCCAGCTCTCAGCGCTCAGGCCCGGTTCACCGCTGGACCTGCTCAACCAGTTCGGCGACCCTGGCGCCGGGATACCGGCGGGCATTATCACTCCTTTCATAAACCCCGATCGCAGCGATTCGACCTCGAACAACCGCGTGACCTCGTTCAACGGTTTTGACAGCCCCTTGATACACGACGCCGACGTTCGCGGGCACGGGCTGGTTGCGAGCTACGACCTGGGCGACGTAACCATCAAGTCGATCACCGGGCTCCGCAGTTTCGAGACCACCGAAAACCAGGATCTCGACGGCACGCCACTGTCCTTTGCCGAGTTTGCCCTCGAAATCGAGCAGGACCAGCTGAGCCAGGAGCTGCAGGCCATCGGCAGCGCCATGGACGACCGCCTGCAGTACGTTGCCGGCCTTTACTACTTCGAAGAAGACGGTAGCGCCGATAACCGGCAGATATTCTTCGGCGGGGTCAACGATTTCATCTCCGACGTGAGTTTCGACAACTACTCGGTGGCCCCCTACGGGCAGGCGACCTACCAGGTCAACAACTCGGTGAGCGTGACCGCCGGTGGGCGCTACACCTACGAAAAAAAGAAACTCGACCGCAACTACGACTGCGTGGCAGTGTCGGACGGGCTGGGCGGGGTGATCCCTTGCGATTTTCTCGACTTCTCGTCCAGCGCAGAGGACGACTGGGATAACTTTTCGCCCATGGTCGACGTCAAGTGGCAGGCCACCGACAAACTGATGACCTACGCCAGGGTAGCGCGGGGCTTCAAGAGCGGCGGCTTCAACGGCAGGGCCACCAGCCAGGCCACCTTCGAGGCCGGCTACGACCCCGAAGAAGTAACCTCCTACGAGCTGGGCGTAAAGAGCGAGCTGCTCGACAACCGCCTGGTCATCAACGCGGCGGCCTTCCTGAGCGACTACGACAACAAGCAAGTGACCGTGTTTCGCGCTGACCCGCTGCAGGGTGCTGTCACTACGCTGGAGAACGCGGCAAAGGCCGAGATCACCGGGGCCGAGATCGAGGTCGTGGCCCTGCCCATGGCCGGGCTGGACCTGCGCCTGGGCGTAGGGCTCATCGACCCTGAGTACGACGAGTTCACCGAGATAGTGGTGGACCCCGGTACAGGGGTTGAAACCGAGGTCGATGTTTCCGATGATCGCGCCTTCATACAAACCCCTGACGTGACCGTAACCGCCAGCAGCTCTTACACCTTTGCCCCGACGAGCTACGGCACCTGGTCGGCGAGGATCGACGCCTACTGGCAGGACGAAGTCGTGTTCCTGGGCAAAGACAACGAGTACAACGCCCAGGGACAATACGCGCTGGTGAACGCCCGCCTGCAGCTGAGCGACGTGGCCACGCCCGACGGAACGCTGACGCTGGCCCTGTGGGCACGCAACCTGTTTGACAAGGAATACCGCAACTACGGCATCGACTTCGGCGACGCCTTCGGTATTTCGGGCAACACCTACGGCGACCCGAGGACCATCGGCGTAGAAACTGCCTGGGAATGGGGCGGCTGAAGAACGGGAAGACGCACCTTTTCGGGGTTTCAGACCACGTCTCAAACCCCGAAAAGGTCGTAGGTCTCCTTTCAATACCAACGCAGGGCTTATAGATACCCATTCCTACCCGTCGCACACGGATGGGAAGCGGTATTTTTACTTGTCTCCCCGAAGCACCACCCAAGCCCCTTCGAGGGAGCAGACGCAGGAGCAGATGAACCTGCTATCGGCGGCCACCCTTGCTCACACGCCGTCGCAGATGCTCACGGTAGCCGACCGTATCGAGCAGCGAGCCCTCGACAGCGGCGAGCGCGTGTTCGTGTTCTTCGGCGAGAGGCAACTGACCTACGCCGAGTTCAACAGCCAGGCCAACCGCGTGGCGCACTGGGCAGTAGCCCGGGGCCTTACCCGCGGCGACCGCGTGGCGCTGATGATGGAAAACCGTCCCGAGTTCCTGGTCGCGTGGGGCGGCCTGTGCAAGCTGGGCGTGGTGACGGTGCTCGTCAACAGCAACAGCACGGGCCAGGTGCTCGAGCACGCACTGTCGGTGGCCGACTGCTCGACCGTGATCGTTGGCGAGGAATGCCTTGACCGCGTGGCGAGCCTGGCCGGCGACGCCAGCGCTCGCTACACCTTCGCGGTGATGGCCGATCGCGAACTCGGCGCGTCGGCCCAGGCGCCGCCCGGCTCCCTTGACCTCGACCAACTGCTGGCCGACCAGTCCAACGACAACCCCGACCCCTCCGTGCGCGAAGGCCTGCTGGCTGGCGACGACCTGTTCCACGTCTTCACCTCGGGTACCACCGGCCTGCCCAAGGCCGCGCGCTTGAGCCACATGCGCTACCTGGGCGTGGGCGACGGCATGTCGGCCATCGCCGGCTACACAACCAACGACGTGATTTACTGCGTGTTGCCGCTCTACCATGGCGCGGCGGGCATGGTCGTTACCTCGTCGGCCCTGTCGCACGGCGCGGCCATAGCAATGCTGCGGCGCTTCAGCGCCAGCCGCTTCTGGGACGACGCGCGGCGCTACGGGGTGACCGGCTGCCAGTACATAGGCGAGATATGCCGCTACCTGCTCGCGCAAGCACCGCGCGACAACGACCGCGACCACGACCTGCGAGTGATGATGGGCGCGGGCCTGGGGCCCGATATCTGGCAGGAGTTTCAGCAACGCTTTGGCGTCGAGCGCATACTCGAAGGCTGGTCGTCGACCGAGGCCAACACCTCGTTGATCAACCTCGACAACCACGTGGGCTCCTGCGGGCGGGTACCGTTTCCCCAGATGCACAACGGCCGACTGATACGCTACGACGACCAGGCCGACAGTCATCCGCGCAATACCGAGGGCTTCTGCATTGAATGCGAGGTGGGCGAGACCGGCGAATTCGTGGGCATGGTGCCCGACCTGCCCGACTCGGGCGCCGGCCGCTTCGAGGGCTACACCGACCCCGAGGCCACGAGCGCCAAGCTGCTCAGCGACGTATTCGCCCCCGGCGACAGCTGGTATCGCAGCGGCGACCTGTTGCGGCGCGACGAGCACGATTACTACTACTTTGTTGACCGCGTGGGCGACACCTTTCGCTGGAAGTCAGAAAACGTATCGACCCAGGAGGTCGCCGAGGCGCTGTCGGGTTTCGACGGGCTGCTGCTGGCCAACGTGTACGGCGTGCGCGTGCCCGGCACGGAGGGACGCGCCGGCATGGCGGCGCTCATCGTCGACAATGCCGACGACTTTGACGGCCGCGCGTTCTTCGAGCACTGCAGCGAACGCCTGGCGGCATACGCGCAGCCGGTGTTCCTGCGCCTGTCGCGACAGGCCGACATGACCAGCACCTTCAAACTGCGCAAGGTCGACCTGCAACGCGACGGCTACGATCCGGCTGACGCAAAAGACGACCCGCTGCTCGTGCGCGACGACGCACAAAAGAGTTTCGTGCCGCTGAGCGACGACAGCCTGGCCGCGGCCGGCTACCCGCCTTTTGAGGCGGAACGGGACTCGTGAGCCCCGAAGCACTGGCCCTCACCGCCGCCGTTATGTTGCTGGCAGCCTTCACGCAGGGCTTTGTCGGCTTCGGCTTCGGCGCCATCGCCATGATGGGCACGGTGGTGGCTTCCGACCTGCTGCACGCATCGGGCGTGGTAAACGTGGCGGGCCTGGCCATGAACATGGGCGCGCTGTACATGCTGCGTCACCACCTTCTGCTACCGCTGCTCAAGCGTACGGCACTGCCCGCCATCGCCGGGGTGGCCCTGGGCGTTACGGCCCTGGCCAGCCTCGACACCGACCTGATGACCCGCGTGCTCGGCGGCATGATCCTTGTCGTGTCGATCCTGAACCTGCGCGGCGGCGAGCTCACGAAAAACCCACCCGCGTGGACAGACATGCTGGCGGGCCTGGCCGGGGGCTCGCTGGCAGGTGCTTTCAACGCCGGAGGACCACCGCTGGTCATACAGTTTTACCGACAGGACGAGGATCCCGAGGCGCTCAAGGCCACCCTGCAGGCACTGTTTCTCGTGATGGGCCTGGCGCGACTGCCGGTGGCCGCTTCGCGAGGGTTGATGAGCGGCGAGGTCGTACTCGAAGCCTTGATGATGACACCGCTGGTACTGCTGGGCGCGTGGCTCGGCGTGCGCACCGCCCGCCACGTGAGTCCCGAACGTTTTCGCACCGCCTGCTGGCTGGGGCTGGGCCTGGCCGGCCTCGGCCTGCTGCTGACCTGAGCGACCCTCTACTGCATGGGCTGCTCTGACCACTTGGCGCCGAAGTTCTCGCCACCGTCAATGGCGATCGCCTGGCCGGTCACGTAGTCGGATTCGTCGGAGGCCAACCACAAGACGGTGCGCGCGATGTCTATCGTCCGCCCCGGTCGCTCTATGGCCTGGCGGCCGCGCATGCCCTGCTCAAGGTCAGGTAGTATGTCGGCGCCAACACCGAGCGCGTTAGACACCAGCTCGGTGGCCACGCCGCCGGGGCACACGCAGTTAACGCGCACATCGTACTCGCCGAGTTCGAGCGCCGCCGAGGCGCTGAAAAACACAACGGCGGCCTTGGCCGTCGCGTACAGGTGCGGGCCCGCGCCCGGCCGCAGCCCGGCTATACTCGCCGTGTTGACGATACTGCCCTTGCCCTGCTTGGACATCACGCGCCCTGCCTCGCGCACGCCGAAAAATACGCTCTTGAACAACAGGCCCATCGCGCGGTCGACCTCGGACTCTTCCATCTCCAGCAGCGAGCCACGACCAACCATGGCACCGGCGTTGTTATACATGATGTCGAGTTGCCCGAATTCGCTCAGCGCGCGGGCCACCGCGGCAGCCACCTGCTCGCCGTTGGTCACGTCGGTGTGCTGGAACACGGCGGCGCCTTTCTCCCAGGCCAGCTCGTCGGCGAGCGCCTGCCCCTGCTCGTCCTTGATGTCGGCAACCACCACGCGCGCGCCCTCTTCGACAAACAAGCGCAGCGTTGCCTCGCCTATACCACTTGCCCCGCCAGTGACGACGGCAACCTTCCCTTCAAGTTTTCCCATGTTTTTCTTCTCTCCCGGGACCTAGTCCCGGCCCTGGTTGCGCGGCAATGCTGCGTCGAGAACGTACTGCGACATCGGGTGGGACTCCACCCGCGCTACTTCGAGAAACGCAGCCACGCTCTCCATCATGCGTCCAAAATTTTCCTGCAACTTGTCGTCGCTGCCATCGGCGCAGTACCACAGCATGGGGTCAACGACGGCCTCGGTCGGAAAACCCTCCTCGACTATGGCGTTAAACGGCGGCGCGTCGTCGGTCAGGGCGCGCACGACCTCGTTGCGTATGTACTCGTAGGTGCACTGCACTTCGAGGGCCACGCGCCGGTGGATGGTGTGCCAGTGCTCCACCCAGTCGGCGTAAGGCATGGTCGACGGGCACTCGATGAGCGCGATTACGTTGGTGCCCGGAGTGCGCTGCCCCACCGCGGCGGTGTGCGTGGTGTTGACCAGCGGAAGCGACTCGACCACGAGATAGCCGGCGAGTTTTTCGCAGCAAGCATGCAAGGCCTGCTCCAGCGGCCCGCGCAGGTCGGAGTCCTCGAGCCAGAACGACACGACGGCTGCCGGCGCAGGATCAAAACGCGTCATGCGCTGGGCGGCAGCGTAGTCGACGTCGGCGTCGGCCAGGTTTACAGCGATGCTCGATGCACCCGCCCCGCGCAGCTGCGCGGGCAGTTGCTCGCGCAAAGCAGCCGAAAAGGCCGCGCTGTCGGTACCGCCATCCTTCCATAAAACGTAAACAAGTTTTTCCACGCGATGCCTCTCCACCCCGCGCGCAGGCGGGCAAGCAAGACTTATTGCAGAACGCCCGGCCACAGGCCACCTCGCCGAGGTCTTTCTGCTGCCGGCACTTACCCGCGCCGCGCGCTTGCCTCGGGCGGGACGGGGGACTAGCAACAACCACATGAGACTAAGACAACTCGCGCTGGTGGCCGAGGATCTCGAGCAGACCGCGCGCGCACTGACGCGAGTGTTCTCACTGGGCGATCCTTTTCGCGACCCCGGCGTGGCCACCTTCGGGCTGGCCAACACCGTGTTCGCCCTGGGTGACTGTTTTCTCGAAGTCGTTTCGCCCGTGGCCGACGGCACGACCGCAGGCCGACAGCTGGCCCGTCGCGGCGGCCCGGGCGGCTACATGGTCATAGTGCAGGTAGACGACCTGGCCACCGAGCGCCAGCGTGTCGAACAACTAGGCGTTCGCGTGGCATGGGAGATAGACCTCGGGCAGGCGGCTACGGTGCACCTGCACCCGCGCGACCTGGGTGGTGCCCTGCTGTCGCTCGACCAGATGACACCGCCAGCGTCGTGGGAATGGGGAGGCCCCGACTGGGAGCAGCGCCGCGGCGAGGGGCGCGTGTCGGGCATACGGGCTGTCGTCATACAGGCCGACGACCCCGCAGCCATGGCCAAGCGCTGGGGCCAGGTGCTGGCGAGACCCGTAAGCGCGCAGGCCGACGGGTACGCGGTGACACTCAACGAGGGACGCGTGATCTTCGTGCCGATGGCTGACGACCGCGCCGTGGAGGGCGAAGGAATAGTCGGTATGGAGCTGGCCACCGACCATGCGCCGGGCATACTCGAAGCGGCCCGGGAGTGCGGCCTGCCCGTAGAGGGCAACACGCTTCGGCTGGCCGGTGTCGACTTCAGGCTGCCAGGGTAGACCGCGCGGGAACGAGCGGCGCGAATCAGCCGCCGCCCACACCGGCAGGATCAAACTCGGCGTCGGTGGACTGGTAACGCGCCAGGCCTTCGCCATCTACCTCGCCCCTGAGATAACCGCGGGCCTCGAGGTAGTTGATGTGGGCCAGGCACTCGCCAGCGGCCATGAAGAACTGCGAATCGTCGATCTCGCGATCGAACAGCGCCGGAAAGACATCGGGTACCGTGGCCGCCTCGCCGCAGGCCGCGCGCACGCGAACCAGGGCCTCGCGGTGATGCTCCACGAGATAGGCCAGGCGCGCGTGCAGTCCGTTAAACGGCAGGCCATGGGCGGGCAGCACGAGCACGTCGTCGGCAATACGATCGGGCAGCGTCGTGCACGACTCGAGCCACTCGCCCAGCGGGTCGGCGTGCGGCTCGGTAGGGTGCACGCTCACGTTGGGAGTTATACGGGGCAGAACCTGGTCACCGGCAAGCATGATTTTCAGGTCGCGCGAGTAGAGACACGCGTGCTCGGGCGAGTGGCCGCGACCGACCACCACCTCCCACTCGCGCCCGTCGATCTCCACCATCTGGCGATCGCGCAAGCGGCGGTGGCCGGCAGGCAGCGGGTGTATCAGCGCGCCGAAAGAACCAAAACGCATGCGGTAGTTGTCCAGGCGCTCCTCGCTGAAACCAACGCGCTTGTAGAAGGCCACAGCGTCGGCGCGAATGTCCTGCGGACCGTCGGCGGCCAGCATGCGCAGCAAAAAGAACTCTGACCGAGCCATCCACAGCTCCACGCCAAACCGACTGGTGAACCAGCCGGCCAGGCCAACGTGATCGGGGTGCAGGTGGGTGGCTATCACCCGGCGTATGGGTTCTCCCGAAAGACGGTTGTCGATGATGGACTGCCACAGCTTCTTGACGTCGCTGTTGCGCAGGCCGGTATCGAGGACGGTCCAGCCGCCGTTGTCGCGCAACAGGTAGCAGTTGATGTGGTTGAGCGAGAACGGCAGCGGTTGCCTGAGCCACATAACACCGTCGGCGACCTCTATGAGTTCACCCGGTTCGGGAGGGGTCTCGATCGGGTAGCTGAGGCCGTTCTTCACGGGCGCATTGTATTTGATTGCGCAGCTGAACCAACGTGGTGGCGGAACGTCGGCCTGCTTGTTCAGTCGCCGGACGCTTCGAAGAACTCCAGCATTCGCGGGCCCACCCGCTCGCGCAGCAGCACCAGCGCGTTTTCCGGCCGTATCATTACATCCAGGCGCGTTATCAACCCGTCCTCTCCGAGGGTGATCAGGTCGATACCCTGCAGCTCGCAATCGTCTACGTGGCCGTGGAACTCGAGAGCCAACTCGGCGCCGTCGAGCCACTGCCGCTGGTAGGTGAAGTCGGTAATGGTCTCCACGATTATGCCCAGCAGGTGGGCCACTACCGCCTTGTCCTCGATGCGATTCCAGTAAGGCGGCGCGCCCATGCTCACTTCGTCGGCCAGCAGGGCAGCCAGGCCCTCTGTGTCGCGCGCGTGAACCGCGCTGTTCCAACTGCTAAGAAAATCTTCGACGTCAACGGGCATGGGTAAAACCTTCGTGGGCTTGTATGGCTACCGCCGTGCCGATGGTGCCGCAAGGCGGCCTGTCCGCTGAGGATTCTCGCGACGCTGATGGTGGCCCTGCATTGAAGTCCGGAGAAAACTTACGCCGCCACCCCGTCCCGCAGGTGAGGCATGACCTTGTGCTGCATGAGCTCCATGCAGCGCAGCACCTTCTTCTGGGAGAGCACCCCCAGCCGGGACCAGCACAGCAGGTCGCTGAAACCGTAGGTCTGCTGCAGCTCACCGAGCCGTTGTGTCACGAACTCCGGACTCCCGCAGATGACACTGTCCTCGGGATCCGACTCGGGGGCGATGAATCTGCCTATGGTGTTGCGATACCAACCCTCGGCTTCGCGGAACTCGCTGCGGGCCTGCTCGGTGGTATCGGCAACGTAGATGATGACCAGGCAACCAGAAAAAAAATCTTCCGCCGCGAAGCCGCCCTCCTCGAGTCCACGCTGGTAACTTTCGCGTCGTTCCGCAGCGACCTGTCGGTTCAATCCCAGCACGGTACCACACAGCAGGTTGCAGCCCAGGCGGCCGGCGCGTTCGAAGCTGTCACCCGACACCGCCGCCATCCATACCGGCGGATGAGGTACCTGCACGGGCGCCGGAAGAACGGGTACGTCGTCGAATTGGTAGAACTCGCCGTGTGCGTCTACCCTGCCGTTGAGCCAGGCCTGCCGGATTATCTCCAGCCCCTCCTCCATGCGCGCGCGCGAGGTGGCCTGGTCGACACCGAAGGGACCGAACTCCCCGGGCTGGGCACCGCAACCGATACCGAGGTCAACCCTCCCATCGCTCAGGTGATCGAGATAAGCGAAGTCCTCGGCCACCCTGATGGGGTTGCTGAACGGCAACACCACCACGCCCGTCCCCAGGCGTATCCGCTTGGTTTCGGCAGCCAACGCCGCCAGCCCTATGGCGGGCGACGCGGTGTAGCCCAAGGGCGAAAAGTGGTGCTCCGCGGGCCATACCGAGTCAAAGTCGAGATCCTCGGCGGCTTTCATCAGTTCTAACTGCTCGCGTATGGCCTGCCGTTCGGACAGGTCGCCGGGGTTTGCGTAAAGATGTAGCATCCCGAATTTCATGGCTCGCCTCCTTTCGCCCTCTCCTGGACGACGATCTGGAGTCTAAGCTGTAAAGCCGTGGACAGGTCAAGCTTGACGGGCCCGGGCCGCGTGCCCAGTATGCTTTTATGACCACGATAGGCAGGCTGGCCCGCCGCTTCGGGCTCTCGCGGAGCACGCTTCTGTACTACGACTCGATCGGCCTGCTCAGCCCCTGCAGCCGAACGGCGAACGGCTACCGCCTCTACTCGGATGAAGACGCCGAGCGGCTCAAAACGATCTGCCGCTACCGCGGCGCGGGCATTACGCTCGAAAACATCAAGCGGGTGCTCGACTCCGCCAGTGAACGCCTGGTCGGCATCCTCGAACAACGACTCACCGACCTCAACGGTGAAATCCATGGACTGCAGGAACAACAACGGATGATAGTGGGGCTGCTTGAGAAACAGGGACACCTGAGCCAGGCAGCGATCATGAACCGCGAGCGTTGGATTTCGCTGCTGGCGTCATCAGGCTTCGGTGAAAAGGAGATGCAACAGTGGCACGCCAGGTTCGAACGCAGCGCGCCTGGCAAGCACCGGGAGTTCCTCGAACTGCTGTGCTTGTCAGACCAGGAGATAATCAGCGTCAGGGAGAGTTCGAGGGCCTGGGGCCGAGGACTCGAGCAGGTCGCGGGTGGTTAGTGGGGCTGTTAACAGACCAACCGGGGAAGAAGCGACGCACGGGCCGCGGAAAGACTGGAGCTGACGGGCGGAGTTGAACCGCCGACCTGCTGATTACGAATCGAGCCAGGCGCACAGCCACACGCACTCACCTTTACTCTCCCGCCCTCTCAAGCCTCTGACTCCATTGACAAATTGAGCGCTGGGTCGCCTACTGAACGTGACGCGTTACCCGGCTGTACTCACCCTCACTACGCGCCAAGTGGTACCAAATTGGTACCAAATTTCAGACCACCGGAGGCAAGACCGAATGAACATCAAGCTCAACAAAAAGACAGTGGAAGCCGCCACCGCACCCGTCACTGGCGAACTCATCCTGCGCGACAGCGAGATACCAGGTTTCTGGTGTCGCGTTACTAGCAGCAGCCGCAGCTACGTCCTGCGCACCCGCATCGACGGAAAGCAGCGCAGCATCACGCTGGGTCGCCACGGGCAGATCGAAACAGCCGACGCGCGACGCAAGGCCCTGCAGATGCTCGGCGACATAGCCCGCGGCAACGACCCAACGGCCGAGCGCGAAGCCAGCCGCCGATCCCCAACCTTCGAGGAATTCTCCCAGCGCTACCTGTCCGAGTGGGCCAAGCCGCGCAAGAAACCCAGCGGCCTGCGCAACGACATCGGACAGCTGAACAACCACATCCTTCCCGCGATGGGGCAGCTCAAGCTCGGCCAGGTTTCTAAACGCCACGTCACCGAACTTCACCAGGCCATGCGAGCCACTCCCTACGAAGCTAACCGGGTGCTGGCCCAGCTGAGCAAGATGTTCAACCTGGCCGAGGCCTGGGACCTGAGGCCGCAGGGATCAAACCCCTGCCGCTGGGTGACCAAGTACAAGGAGGAGGCCCGCAAGCGTTACCTGGGCGAACTCGAACTGAGGCGGCTCGGTAACGAACTCGATCGGCTGGGTAAATCAGGCGAGGAATCGCCCTACGTGGTTGCAGCCATCAACCTGCTGCTCATGACGGGTGCCCGGTCGGGCGAGATCCTGGCTCTCAGGTGGAGCTACATCGACTTCGAGCAGGGGCTCATTCACCTGCCCGACAGCAAGACAGGCCGCAAGGATCTGGAGATGGCAGCAGAGGTAAGAGAAATATTGCAGTCGCTGCCGCGCAACGGCGGTCCGTGGGTGTTACCGGGAAACAAGGAAGGGCAGCACCTGGTCAATCTCTTCAAGCCGTGGTCACGAATCCGCGAGCGTCTCAACATGACCGACGTCCGCATTCACGACCTGCGGCACACCTTCGCCTCGATGTCGGTGGCAGCA